>TARA_B100000674_G_scaffold175016_1_pt1 | contig 72196 bp, 74 predicted proteins | sample TARA_B100000674 | Tara Oceans TARA_B100000674 (sample SAMEA2622759) | marine metagenome | biome: marine biome (ENVO:00000447); feature: surface water layer (ENVO:00002042); material: "saline water (ENVO:00002010), including plankton (ENVO:xxxxxxxx)" | depth 5 m | reverse complement strand
ATCACGACAGTAGTGAGCTAGAGAAGTGTTAGCAGTGAAACCACCAGTTAGGTAGTCATGCATAATAATTGGAACACCTAGATCCTTAGCACAAGCTGCACGCTTAAGCATTTCTTCACAAGTAGCAGCAGTTGCGTTTAGGTAATGACCCTTAACCTCTCCAGTTTCTGCTTGAGCCTTGTAAGAAGCCTCTGCTACAAAAAGGAAACGATCACGCCAACGCATGAATGGCTGAGAGTTTACGTTCTCATCATCCTTAGTGAAATCAAGACCACCACGTAGACACTCAAATACTGCACGACCGTAGTTCTTAGCAGAAAGACCTAGCTTAGGCTTAATAGTACAACCTAGTAGAGCACGTCCGTACTTGTTTAGCTTATCACGCTCAACCTGAATACCATGAGGAGGACCAGTGAAAGTCTTAACGTAAGCTGGAGGAATACGTAAATCTTCTAGACGAAGTGAACGTAAAGCCTTAAAACCAAATACGTTACCAACAATTGAAGTAAATAGGTTAGTTACAGAACCTTCTTCAAATAGATCTAAAGGGTAAGCTACGTATACGATGTAAGAATCGTCTTCACCAGCAACTGGCTCAATATCGTAACAACGACCCTTGTAACGGTCAAGAGAAGTTAGACCATCAGTCCATACAGTTGTCCAAGTACCTGTAGATGATTCAGCTGCTACTGCTGCAGCAACCTCTTCAGCTGGTACACCTGGCTGAGGCTGTACACGGAATGCTGCAAGAATATCAGTATCCTTAACAACGTACTCTGGAGTGTAGTAAGTTAGACGGTAATCTTTTACCCCGGCTTGGAACCCTGTTCCTGTTTTAGTTTCTGTTTGTGGTGCCATAAAGTTTTTTAAGTTTTAGTAAAGATAGGCTCTTTTATCTAGAATCTATAAAATTAGAATATCTAGTCATACATCTATTCCGGGAGCATAAGCTCAATATTAGTGATTAGTATACACTATCATAATAATAATTTTTATTTATGGATAAATAAAAATTTATAATTTATTTATATAGTTATATAATTATTCAGAAAGATAATCAAAAAATATACAAAATGAGAACAATATCATAAATTTTATGCCAAGAACCAGAGTCGAACTGGTGACACGCGGATTTTCAATCCGCTGCTCTACCAACTGAGCTATCTCGGCTGAATTATTAATTAACTTATTTATTTATTTAAGTATACAATAAAAGAATAATATTTGTCAAGTAAATGTTTTGTTTACTTGACAAATAAAGAGAGAGTTAATTAATGAAAATTAACCTTTTTTAGAAGCAAAGAAACTTTCTTTATATGTTGCAATTGCTTCTAATAACATAGCTTCTGCATCATCATCAAATTTCTTAGAAGAATTAATACTATCAATAATTCCTGTAGCACTTGTACCAACATACTCACGAAGTCCTGATAAGAATTCACGAACATCTGCTACTTCAACATCATCAAGATACCCATTAATTCCTGTGTAGATAGTAACTACTTGTTGTGGAACTGAAAGTGGAGCACCTTGTGCTTGCTTAAGTAATTCACGTAGACGTTGTCCACGAGCTAGCTGGTTTTGAGTTGCTTTATCTAAATCTGAAGCAAACTGTGAAAAAGCTTCTAATTCAGCAAACTGTGCTAATTCTAACTTTAATTTACCAGCTACTTGCTTCATAGCTTTAATTTGCGCAGCTGAACCAACACGAGAAACTGAAATACCTACGTTAATTGCTGGACGGATACCTGAGTTGAATAAATCACCTGATAAGAATACCTGACCATCAGTAATAGAAATAACATTTGTTGGAATATACGCCGATACATCCCCTGCTTGTGTTTCTACCACAGGTAATGCTGTCATACTTCCTTCGCCTAATGCATCACTTAGCTTAGCTGCACGTTCAAGTAAACGTGAGTGTAAGTAGAATACATCTCCAGGGTACGCTTCACGACCTGGTGGACGACGTAATAAAAGAGACATTTGACGGTAAGCAGCAGCTTGCTTAGATAAATCATCATAAATCGCCAGAGTATGACGGTTTGTGTACATAAAATATTCTGCTAAAGCAGCACCAGTATAAGGAGCTAAGTACTGTAATGGCGCTGGAGAATCAGCGTTTTCAGCAACAATAATTGTATTCTCTAATGCACCAGCTTCTTCTAATGAAGTAACAATTTGAGCAACAGAAGATGCTTTTTGACCAATAGCTACGTATACACAAATAACACCAGTTTCTTTCTGGTTAATAATTGTATCAATGGCTACAGCTGTTTTACCAGTTTGACGGTCACCAATAATAAGCTCACGTTGACCACGACCGATTGGAATCATTGCGTCAATAGCTACAAGACCTGTCTGTAGTGGTTCATAAACTGAACGACGTGAAATAATACCTGGTGCTGGAGATTCGATTAAACGACTATCATCAGGTGTAATATCACCTTTTCCATCAACAGGTCGTGCTAGTGCATCTACAACACGGCCTAAGAACCCTTCTCCTACAGGAATTTGGGCAATTTTACCAGTTGCTTTTACTGAACTACCTTCTTGAATTTCGAAACCACCACCCATAAGTACAACACCAACGTTGTCAGCTTCTAAGTTTAGTGCGATACCTACAGTACCATCTTCAAATTCTAATAGCTCACCAGCCATTACTTTGTTTAAACCATATACACGTGCAATACCATCTCCAACTTGTAGAACTGTACCTACATTTGTAACTTTTACTGTAGATGCATAATCTTCAATTTGTTGACGAATAATGCTACTAATCTCATCAGGGCGAATTGCTACCATAATTAAATTTTGTCTTTTAGAAAATATTCCTTATAAATCATCTATACAATAAAAATTGTTTGTTAAAAATAACTCTTTATTTTAAAGCAGTTAGGTTTGGAATTGTTTTATCAAGTACACGAAGTTGTGTATCTTTATCTAAAGTAGTTTCTAATTGAGTTAAAGCACCTTGAATAGCACGTGCACTGATACTCGCACGAATACTAGTGTATACTCGTTCTTGTTCTACTTTAAGTGTACTTTCTTTAGTTGCTTCTAAACGAGCTTTATCTTCTTTTGCTTGATCAATTAAAAACGTTTTTAATTGTTGAATTTTTTCTTTTCCTTGAATTTTAATTTCCAAAGCTTTTTCTTCAGCTTGTTTATAAAATTCTTCAGCTTGTGTTAAAGATTCTTGAATATTTTGATATTCAAGGTCTGCTTTATTAAAAGATTCAACAATAAGACGCTTTCGATTTTCAAGTAAACCTGTTAAAGCACCGCCTACTGCATAAATAACGATAGTAATAACAACACTAAGGTTAATAATGTTTGTTTCTAGGATATTTGTATTAATCCCAAAACCATTACCAAGGTCAATGTTGGCTAGTGTTAATAAATCAGAATACATAAATGTTTTGTGAAAGCTATAAAAGGTAATAGTATAAGAATAAAGAAAAATCTTTATTCTTATACTAAAATAATAACAAATTTTTAAAAGTTATTATGCGAATGGGTTAGCGAATAGTAGAGCAAGTGCTACAACTAGACCGTAAATTGTTAGTGATTCCATGAATGCAAAAGATAGTAGTAATGTACCACGGATCTTTCCTTCAGCTTCTGGCTGACGAGCAATACCTTCAACTGCTTGACCAGCAGCAGTTCCTTGACCAATACCTGGACCAATTGAAGCGATACCAACAGCTAAACCTGCAGCAAGAACAGATGCACCAGCGATAATAGGACTCATAGTTAATCTCCTTATTTACAATCATCCTGCAATATCGGTTATCATTTTATAATCAATAACCACTATAAAATATTCCATCTTCTTAAATAAAATTCTCTAAAAAAAAATTTTGGAGATTTAATGCCCTTCTAATGCTTCACCAATATAAGCTCCAGCCAGTGTTGCAAATACAAGAGCCTGAATTGCACTTGTAAATAAACCTAGTAGCATAATTGGAATTGGAATTACTAGTGGGACTAATGATAATAATACCCCAACAACTAGTTCATCTGCTAGAATGTTACCAAATAAACGGAAACTTAACGATAATGGTTTCGTAAAATCTTCCAGAACGTTAATTGGTAATAAAATTGGTGTTGGTTCTACATATTTTTGGAAATATCCAAATCCTTTTTTACGTAAACCAGCTGTAAAATATGCAATTGATGTTAATAAAGCTAATGCAGCTGTTGTATTAATATCATTTGTTGGTGCAGCTAATTCACCACTTGGGATCTCAATAATTCCCCATGGAATTAAAGCTCCTGTCCAGTTACAACCAAAAATAAAGACAAATAAAGTACCAATGAATGGAATCCATGTTTGGTACTCTTCTTCACCAATTTGTGTTTTAGCAATATCTCGAATATATTCAAAAAGATATTCAACTAAGTTTTGTAAATATTTTTCTGGTAATAATTTTAAATCACTAGTACCTAGTGCAATAACGATTGTAATTAAACTAATTACAAACCATGATACAACTAGAACTTGACCATGTAATTGGAAATCTCCAACTGACCAATACCAGTGCTTTCCGACTTCAACCGCAGCTAAGTCCATCACACTAGGCATATCATTAAAATATGTCGATAATTCAAAGACCATAAATTCTCTCCTTGCCTATTATAATTCTATATATATTATAATGTTATTTATAGATATTATCTTGTTGTACCGGTACAACATTTAAGTAAAATATCTGTATCTAGAGCGAGTAATCTAGGATCTAGATTAAAATAATTTTTAGAAAACTATTTTTTATATTATCTCCCCCTTATAGAGATAGTATACTGAAAATTAAAAAAAAAACAAAGAGTTTGTTTAAAGGTTTATCATGTATAAAAATTTTTTAAAATTTGTTATTTTAAAATTTTTATGTTACAATTAAACTACAAAAGGGGATATAGCTCAGTTGGTAGAGCGTCTGCCTTACAAGCAGAATGTCAGCGGTTCGAGCCCGTTTATCCCCAATTTTATAGAAATTTATTAAATGTTAAGAATATGTGATTTGTATACAAATCACATATTCTTAAGCGCGCTATTTAAATTAAAGAAATTAAATAACAAAAGAGTTTAAAATTCCAACAAGGAATACTAGAGCAAACCATAAACCAAGGCCAGAGTATACTGTACCTTTAGCTGATGACCAACCGTCTGGTAAAGCTAATGATACAGGAACTCCAACTACTAAACCAAAAGAAACAAAAATTAGTGCAAATGTTGCTAGTTGAAAAATTAGAAGCATAAATTTTCTCCGAATAAAAATTTTTTTGTTAATTTTCTTTAACCAAAAATGTTACTTGTCATATTTTAATAAATATTTTAAGTAAAAAGAAATCCCAGTGAGGGAGAATTTTAACCTATTCGTTATATTCTTTGTATATTATACCATATAGTATCATATAATAGAATAATCTTCTTTAATTTTTAAAAAACTAAACTTTCCTTAACAAAATTATTTCCAAATAAAGTATATTATATAGGTATATAATAGTGCCGAAAGCACCAAACATTAACTTAAAATTACTAAAGATATATAAATGTCTCAACCTTGAAAATACGAAAACAATTACTACATTATCAATTAGTCCTTCAATCCACTTCAGTTTCACTGTATTGGTTAATTTGGATTTATCTTTTTTGGATTACTTTTGGTTTATTTATCCTTTATAGTACAACTGGTTTTCCATCCGCTGTAATTTATAAAAATAGTTTATTTTTTATAAAAAAACAATTTTGTTGGACAATCTTAAGTTTTGTAATTATTATAGCGTTGTTCAAAATGAAAAAAAGATATTTTTTTTTAATTGGGAAAATAGGAACAACTATAAATTTATTAGCCATTAATTATACACTACTAACAAATTTTTCTATTAATGGTGCCCGTCGTTGGGTTGAAATAGGACCACTTTTATACCAGCCCGTTGAAATTGAAAAACCATTTTTCCTTTTATGTTTAAGTCAACTTTTAACAAAAACGACAGAATTAAAGTATAAAGAATTCGTTTTTTTAGGTTTAATTACCCTTGGTACATTTTTAGGGATTTTTTTACAACCTGATTTTGCATCAGGCTTATTATATCTCAGTATTTTATTTATTATTATTTTTTTACAACAACTTTCGTATAAACATTTAATATTAGGTATAGGATTTTGTTTAAGTTTTATTTTATTGAATATCTTTTTGCATCCGTATCAACTTAATCGGATTATTTCATTTATTCAAACGTTAGGTAGTGAATCAACTAATATGAATATAACACAACTTAATCAAAGTTTTGAAACCATTATCCGAGGTGGGTTCTTTGGCTTAGGGATCGGTTGTGGACAAACAACCTTTGAATCATTACCTGTTTATTATGCAGATTTTATTTTTTCTGTTTTTTTAGAAAATTTTGGAATATTTGGTAGTATGTTTTTTTTTCTTTTTTTATCAGTTTATACTAGTTTTTATCTATCAAATTTCATAAAATTAATAAAAAAACCTGATGTAATAATTACACTTGGTTGTTTCCTTTTTTTAATTCTTCAAACATGTATACATTTAGGTGTAACATGCAATTTATTACCAATTACCGGCATTCCTTTACCTTTCGTTAGTTATGGTGGAAATGCTCAATTAGCTTGTATTTGTCTCTTTAGTTTAAGTGTAAGGTTATTTTATGAAAATAGCCGACCCGTGTTACCCCAAAAAGAAAAAAAAGTTATCTCTATTTAAATTTAATATAGTTTATGAAAGAACAAAAAACTCGAGTTATTGTTGTTACATCTGGAAAAGGTGGCGTAGGTAAAACAACTTTAACTGCAAATATTGGAATGTCCCTTGCTCGACTAGGACAACGTGTAGTTTTATTAGATGCGGATATTGGTTTACGTAATCTCGATTTATTATTAGGTTTAGAAAAACGTATTGTTTTTACTGCAATGGATGTTTTTAATGAAAATTGTACTTTAGAACAGGCCTTAGTAAAAGATAAAACATGGTCAAATTTATCATTGTTAGCCATCTCAAAAACCCGTCAACGTTATAATATTAGTCGTTCAAGTATGACGATGCTTGTTGATTCATTACAAGAACGTGATTATAATTTTATTTTGATTGATTGTCCCGCAGGAATTGATATTGGATTTCTAAATGCTATTTCACCCGCGAGTGAAGCAATTTTAATTACAACTCCCGAAATTACTGCTATTCGTGATGCTGACCGTGTGATTGGTTTATTAGAAGCGAATAATTTATTCGATAATAAATTAATTATTAATCGTGTTCGTACAGATATGATTAAAGGTAATAATATGCTTGCAATTAATGATGTTCAAGATTTATTAGGTATTCCTTTATTAGGAGTTATTCCAGAAGATAATCAAGTTATTGTTGCAACTAACCGAGGAAAGCCGTTAGTTAGTCGTAAACGCTTAACGCTGTCTGGTTTAGCTATGGAAAACGCGGCACAGCGTTTATTAGGTATGGATGAAGCTTTAATTAATTTAGAGACTCCATATAAATCTCCATTTCAATTTGCCAAAAATTTATTAATGAACAAATAAAATTATGATATTTTATTTATTAAAAAAGTTTTTACGAAATCTTTTTATTTCGTAAAAACTTTTTTAATAAACTAAGACATATATACCAGATTATTTAGCTAATTGTTTATATAACCCATATGATAAATATGCATGATACTCAATCATTAAATAACGCATTGCAATAATTAATAACTCCAAATCTTCAATATCACTTGGATCCAGTTCATTTGTTTGTTTCCATTGAGAAATAAACTGCATATTTCCAAATACATCAATTAAATTTAATGTTTTTAAGTCAGTAAATTTATCAACATGATTTATTTCAGTTGATCGATTAAACTGAAGGAACGCTGATAAATAATGAAATGTTTTTGAATCAGAAATAGTTACATTATCTTGAATTAAATTTCGTGTCAATAGGTATAATACTGATTGATATTGATTCGTATTTTCTGTAACTTGTTGCTGATTCCATAAATTCTCACTAATATATAATAAAAATAAACCATATAATTTATTTAAAACTTGATATGTTGTCTGAGGTGCATTTACTTTATTTTCATCAAAATTTTGATATAAATAAGGAATCAAAGACATATCTGTATTAATAAATGTAGGTAAAGTTTCTAAATTAACTTCTTTATTTTTTTGTACAAATTCTGTTGTTACATCTTCAATAAATTTACTTTTTAAATTAAAACGTGTAGTATTTTTTAATTCTTTTAATTGTAATTCTTGGATTAATAAAAATTTTTGTTTCGCAAAAAGAAGACTATTTAATTCAATTAAATTTGGGGTTTTCGAAAAAACTTGTGAATAATAAATGGCATTTTCAACAATTTGTTTAATTGATATATATTGAAAATCTTTTAATTGACTAGCAAATAAATACCATGGAATGGTTGTTTTTGTTTTATGTTTAAATAGTAAAGATTTAATAATTTTTTCTCTATCTAAATTATATAAATAATCAAATTCAATATGTGTTGATAAACGACCAGGGCGAATTAATGCAGGTTCAAGGGTTGTAATTTTTTCTGCTGTTGCTGTAGTAATTAATGAAGCTTGTGTTGGAATAGCTCCATCTAATTCAATTAAGAGTTGGTTTAATAGAGTAGTTAAGTCATCTTCACTTAAACTTTGTTTAGTCTTTGACGGGTCATTTGAATTATGTTCAAAGTCAAATTTTGAGTCTACTATTTTTTCAGTTTCTACTACTGGAAAATTATTTTCTAATGAAAAGGAAATAAAATGTTTATAGGATTTTTCCTGTTGTTTTTTAAAGGCTTGAAAAGCTTTAGTAAAATTACTTTTTGATAAACTCTTAGACGTTTTAGCGTCGTCCGATTTAGATGTATAGTCAAGTGAAAAAAGAGAAGATTTTTTTGTTTTTGATGTTAGATCCAAAGAACTTCGTAAACCACAAAAAATATCAATATCATCGATATGTAACATGGCTGGGGACATTGTTTTCGCGTAATAAAAAATAATACGCATTAGTAATAAACCTTCTTGAATATTTGATAGTAAAAATTGACTAGCTGGGATACGAATAAATGGTATTTTTGCCTCTCCGGCTAAAGCTTGAGCGAAGTGAGACCCGCCCTTTTCAAATCCTCCAACAAAAATAATACCTTTAGCAACTGTGATATTATCAGTTCGTTGTTGAAAAACTTTAACGAAAATATTTCGAGGCTGAGCTTGTAATTTTTGAATTAATGGTTTTAATTCATTAGTTGCCACTCCAGTTGGAACACCATTAAAAAAATTTTTTGTATTATTTTCTGGAAGAATTAAATTAGAGGGTAAAATATAATCACTAAATGGATCATCATCAATTAAGGGTTTTTGATCTCCATCATTTACTAATGTAAAACAAAATCCTTCAATAATTTGTTGAATAAAAATACAAAAACATAGTAAAGTCCACAAGTTTAAGATCATTAAAAAACTTAAACGCCCGAAAGTATCTTTAAAAAAAATTGTTTCAAATACTTTTTCATACCACGAAGCATGAATATTTTGTAAAATTTGTTTATCTTGTTGTAAACTTGTTGTTTTATCTTTCAAATATAAACGTAAAATACGTGGATGTAATGGTGGGTAAATAATTGAAATATTTTCTTTTCCAAAAAAATGATCATTTCCTCTAACAGTTACTAACTGTGTAACAGTTGTTCGTTGTCCTGAAGTTAAAGAATAACGTACAAAATTTTCAATCTTTGAGTTTTGGGTTGGTATTAAAACATATTTGTTTTTAAGAGTATCAACATTTTTTCTATAATTTTTTGGTAATCCCCAAGATTTCGTTTTATCTCGTTCAATTAAAACATTTTGATTATGTAATGGAGCCCCATAAATCCATTTTTTTTTATGAAAGATTCGTTTTTGTTTTCGTAATTTGCGTAAGGCTTTTAATTGATAGACTAAACTTGGTTGATTAATTCCTGGAATTAACGATGTTGCTTTTGTTAAACCTTGTAAACTAAGATAACTAATAATTGAAAAATATAAAAAAAAATATGCATAATTGGTTGGACGCATCAACGTTTTTTTAATTGGTTTTGCAAATTTTTTTATTGGTAAATTTGTTCGTTGTTTATAATATAATTTTCTGCTTTGAGTTTGAAACTGTTTAAAAATAGATTCTACTATTGTTTTCGATCGTGTTTTATAGAATTTCATAAAAATAAAGAGTGATAAAGTAAATAAGATTATTTGTTTTTATACGGAAAGGGAGGGATTCGAACCCTCGATAGGATTAACTATGCTGGTTTTCAAGACCAGTGCAATCGACCAACTCTGCCACCTTTCCTAAAGCTATATTTGTTAAGATAATTTTTGAATTATCTTAACAAATAGAAATTTAATAAGCTAGACCCATACTGCGAGTAGTTTCTGAACCTAAATATACACGTACACTTAAAAAGTCAGTAGGACAAGCGCTTTCACATCGCTTACATCCAACACAATCTTCAGTACGAGGCGCAGAGGCAATTTGTCCGGCTTTACAACCATCCCAACTAACCATTTCTAGAACATCAGTAGGACAAGCACGAACACATTGCGTACAACCGATACATGTATCATAAATTTTTACTGCGTGTGACATAATTTTTATTTATATTATGTGAACATACGAAATTACAAGATTTGTATGCTAGGAATTTATATTTTCTTATTAGCTTTTATATAGTATAGCTTAAAATGTTTAAAAAGTCAAATAATAATGATTTTATAAATTACCCCCAACGAGATTCGAACTCGTGTCGCCTCCGTGAAAGGGAGGTGTCCTAGGCCTCTAGACGATGGGGGCTCTAGATCTTTATTGTTTCAATGTTATCATAATAGACCTTACATTGTCAATAGTAAGGTTTAAACACGCTCTGTAGGACTTGAACCCACGACACTCGGTTTTGGAGACCGATGTTCTACCAACTGAACTAAGAGCGTTTAGAGACGAGATTGACGGGATTTGAACCCGCAACTTCCGCCGTGACAGGGCGGTGCTCTAACCAGTTGAACTACAATCCCTCTATATAATTAGTATAATAACATGTATTACTTAATTTGTCAATATTTAATGATTTAAAGGTTTTATCTTGATTTTTATTTAACAGAATTGTTATACTTAATTATATATAAGGTGGTATCGCCAAGTGGTAAGGCAGAAGATTGCAAATCTTTTATCCCCAGTTCGAATCTGGGTGCCGCCTTTTTTTTAAGTCTTAAGTTGTTAAAAGAAATTTTATTTAATTTAAATTTAGTAGTTCCCAATATTGGGAACTACTAAAATAGATTGCTAAACTTGAATCTTGAATTATGCGTTTACAGAAGGAGCTTCTACAGATGCAAGGTCAAGAGGGAAGTTGTGAGCGTTACGCTCGTGCATAACTTCCATACCTAGGTTAGCACGGTTGATGATATCAGCCCATGTGTTAATAACACGACCGTTTGAATCAACGATAGACTGGTTGAAGTTGAAACCGTTTAGGTTGAACGCCATTGTTGAAACACCAAGTGCAGTGAACCAAATTCCTACAACTGGCCAAGCAGCTAGGAAGAAGTGTAGTGAACGAGAGTTGTTGAATGAAGCGTATTGGAAGATTAGACGACCGAAGTAACCGTGTGCTGCAACGATGTTGTAAGTCTCTTCTTCTTGACCGAACTTGTAACCAGCGTTAGCTGATTCGTTCTCAGTTGTTTCACGGATTAGTGAAGAAGTTACAAGAGAACCATGCATAGCAGAGAATAGAGATCCACCGAATACACCTGCAACACCTAGCATATGGAATGGGTGCATAAGGATGTTGTGCTCAGCCTGGAATACGATCATGAAGTTGAAAGTACCAGAGATACCTAGAGGCATACCATCAGAGAAAGAACCCTGTCCTAGAGGGTAGATGATGAATACTGCTGCTGCTGCTGCAACTGGTGCAGAGTATGCAACTGCAATCCAAGGACGCATTCCTAGACGGAATGAAAGTTCCCACTCACGTCCCATGTATGAACAAATACCGATGAAGAAGTGAGTAACTACAAGCTGGTAAGGTCCACCGTTGTATAACCACTCATCTAGAGAAGCTGCTTCCCAGATTGGGTAGAAGTGAAGACCAATAGCGTTTGAAGTTGGTACAACTGCACCAGAAATAATGTTGTTTCCGTAAAGTAGAGATCCAGAAACTGGCTCACGGATACCATCGATATCTACAGGAGGTGCTGCGATGAATGCGATGATGAATACAGAAGTAGCTGTAAGTAGTGTAGGGATCATTAGTACACCAAACCATCCGATGTATAGGCGGTTTTCAGTTGAAGTGATCCAATCACAGAATGAAGCCCATAGGCCTGCTGATTCGCGTCTTTCTAAAGTTGCTGTCATAGTTTTATTGTTTTGTTATTAAATTGTTATCTTGTTCTCAATATTAAAGTCTTAAGGAAAAAACCTTAATATATGTTTCTAAATATTATTATACAATGGTTTTAATTTTTTATGGCTTTATTTAATAAATAATTTAGATTTTATTAAATATTAAAATATTTTTTATAATTTATACTTTTTAGGTTAATTAAATCAAATTTATTAGAATAATAGATACATATATTGTATATAGATAATTGCGGGCAAGGAGGGATTCGAACCCCCGACACCGTAGTTCGTAGCCACGTGCTCTAGTCCACTGAGCTACAAGCCCTGTATTTCTCAGTAATTCAAGTATAACATAAGTTTAATGAAAATAAAAAATTAAACCTTTTACTTGCTTTTTTTTTTATTTTTCGGTATTATATATATTAATACAAAATATATATATATGCGGGTGTAGCTCAGTGGTAGAGCGTTGTCCTTCCAAGTCAAATGTCGCGCGTTCGAATCGCGTCACCCGCTTGCTCCAAAATACAAATCTTATTATATACTACTTAATAGAATTATAGTTTTACATATGAAGTTGATTTTATAAACAATCAATTTTTTACGAAAGTTTTTCTAATATTTTTCATGATTTTAAAATATTTACGCGTACAAATTTTAGCAATGGGTCTTCTTCTTGGCTCAACACTACCAAGTGAAGCTTACCCAATTTTTGCACAACAAAACTATGCAACACCACGCGAAGCAACAGGACGTATTGTTTGTGCTAACTGTCACTTAGCAAAAAAAGTTACCGATATTGAAATTCCTCACGAGGTTTTTCCTGACACAGTTTTCGAAACCGTAGTAAAAATCCCTTACGATGTTTCTGTAAAGCAAGTACTAGGTAATGGTAAAACAGGTGGTCTAAATGTTGGAGCTGTAGTTATTTTTCCAGAAGGATTTGAATTAGCACCAGCAGATCGTATGCCAGCAGAATTACAGGCGAAAACAAAAGGATTATTTTTCTCACCATATAGTGCTGATCAACCAAATATGTTTGTTATCGGTCCAATTCCTGGTAAACGTAACCAAGAAATCTCTTTCCCAATTTTATCCCCAAATCCTGCAACTAACAAACAAGTTGACTTTTTAAAGTATCCTGTTTATGTTGGTGGAAACCGTGGACGTGGACAAATTTATCCAGATGGTTCAAAGAGTAATAACAATTTATTTACAGCAGAATTAGCTGGTAAAATTACAGATATTACTGTTGAGAAAAAAGTTGGTCGTACGTTAAGTATTGAGACTGCAAATGGTGAAATTGAAACGCAGGTAATTCCAAATGGTCCTGAATTACTAGTTAAAGTTGGTGATGTAATTTCTGTTGATCAACAAATTACAGTGAACCCGAATGTTGGTGGTTTTGGTCAAACAGAAAGTGAAATTGTTTTACAAAATCCAATGCGTTTACAAGGTTTAATTGTTTTCTTTATTTCTGTTTTCTTAGCACAAGTATTCTTAGTACTAAAGAAGAAGCAATTCGAAAAGGTTCAATTATCAGAAATGAATTTCTAATTTTTGGGTAAAATTTAACTAACATTATTTAAATAATTAAGGAGTATAAATCATGGTAGAACCATTACTATCTGGAATTGTTCTTGGTCTTATTCCAGTAACAATTACTGGTTTATTCGTAACCGCATATTTACAATACCGCCGTGGAGATCAATTAAACTTATAATCTTCACTATATTTAAATTTAACAGTTAAAAAAACTGTTAAATTTAAATTAATAATTTTTTTTAATTAAACATTTAGTAAATTCTCATCTTTTACTAATTTAAACCATCCTAATTGTGTTAGATTTTCATTTCGTCGTAATGGTCGACTTACTAATTCTAAAATATCACGCGCATTTGAAAAACCGTGAATCTGTGAAAACGTAAATTCAACAGACCATTTTGTATTTAATCCACGAGCTTCTAACGGATTTGCAAGTGCCATTCCGGTAATAGTAATATCAGGTTTAGATTCATGTAATCGTTGAATTTGATGAAAATTATCTGGTTTTTCCACAATACGCGGAATTGGGACTGACATAAAATCACAGGTTTGTTTAAGTAATTTTAATTCAGCAGCTTGGTATTTTTTATCAATATACGGTATACCAATTTCAATAACTAACATTCCACAACGTGTTAAGAATCGAGCTAATGAAATTTCTAATAAATTATCACCCATAAAGAAAATAGATTTCCCTTTTAGAAGAGCTAAATAAGGTGATAAAGATTTCCAAATTTGTTTTTCACGTTCAGCTAATCCTTGTGGAATAATACCAAAGGCTTCACAAATTGCTTCAATCCATCCGCGAGTCCCGTCCGGTCCAATAGGAAACGGTGCACTAATCAATTTACAACCTTTACGTCTCATAAGAGTTGTTGCTGTTCGGTTTAAAAAAGGATTAACCCCACATATTAATGTTTGATGAGTTAAGTTTGGTAAATCTTGATAAGTTGCTGTTGGGATCCATCCCTGAATAGGAATATTATATTTTTCTAATTCGTGGGTTAACATTTTGGATACATTTGTTGGTAAAGAGCCAAAAAGAATTAGATTTGGTTGAGCTTTTGTTACTTTTTCTTGGTTTGGTAAGACATTACAACGTTGAGCAAGAGCCGCTAAAACAGTATCTTCTCCTTGAGTAAATGCATAATCTAATCCATTAGCACGAGCGACAATAATTGGACATTTAATTTCTGCTTCAATTTTTGGCGCAAGTCCTTCCAAATCCATTTTAATAATTTCTGTGGTACAGGTCCCAATCCAAAAAATAACGCTTGGATTACGGGTTTTCTTAATTTGATGACATAACCGTTTTAGTTCATTATAATCATTGAATTGTGCAGAAATATCACCTTCTTCAAGTTCTGCCATTGCATAACGTGGTTCGGCAAAAATCATTACGCCCAATGCATTTTGTAAAAAATATCCGCAAGTTTTTGTACCAATTACTAAAAAAAAACTATCTTCGATTTTTTGATATAACCAAGCAACACAACTAATCGGGCAAAATGTATGATAATTTCCAGTTTCACATTCAAACTGAATGGATGTTTTTGAAGCATTCATATTCTTAAAAGTTATAAAAATTGAAACGTATCAGCAGAAGAAGCTGATGTTGATTCTACTACGATATTGGTAGAGTTTGAGGTATTTTCTGATGGTTGTAAATAAAATTCTGATAATAAATTAAATAATTCACGATCTGGAACTTCAACAGGAATAATTCCTTCAGGTCGTGAAAGTAAGTAATCTGCAATATTTAAATAAAAATCACAAACATATTGTAAATTTGGATTATTCTCTGCTAACTCAAATAAAGTTTTTCCTTTAACGCGTGAAACACGGATATCTTCGATTAAAGGTAAGACTTCTAAAATTGGGATTGGACAGGTTTCTACGTATTTTTCAATAAGATCACGTTTAGCTGTTCGATTACCAATTAAACCTGCTAATCGGAGCATATGTGTTTGAGCTTTTTCTCTTACGGATGCAGCAATACGGTTAGCTGCAAATAAGGCATCAAAACCATTATCTGTAATAATTAAACAATAATCTGCATAATTTAATGGTGCTGCAAAGCCTCCACATACTACATCCCCTAAAACATCGAATAAAATAATATCATATTCAAAGAATGCATTTAATTCTTTTAAAAGTTTAACCGTTTCACCAACTACATATCCACCACATCCAGCACCAGCAGGAGGTCCTCCAGCTTCAACACATTGAACGCCTCCATATCCACGATAAATTACATCTTCTGGCCAAATATTCTCATAATGATAATCTTTAACCTGTAAAGTATCAATAATTGTCGGAATTAAAAATCCCGTTAACGTAAATGTACTATCGTGTTTTGGATCACATCCAATTTGTAAAACTTGTTGTCCACGACGTGCAAGAGCAATTGAAATGTTACAACTTGTAGTCGATTTACCAATCCCTCCTTTACCATAAACTGCTAATTTCATATTTAAGACTCCAAAGTATTTATAAATTAGTTTTATTATTAGTATACGTGAGTACCTTTTCTTTATATTTATTTTATACATGATAACTATTTTATTTATAATTTATAAAAGTTGCAGAAAAATTAAAATATTTGGTATACTAAATAATAGTACAAAATAATACTAACATCCTTAAATTCTATTTTATTAAATAGAACACTAAGTTAATGGGTCGATGCCCGAGTGGCTAAAGGGGGCGGATTGTAAATCCGCTAGCATTGCTTACGCTGGTTCGAATCCAGCTCGGCCCAATTTTTATTAATTTTTATGCATTGAAAACATAGTTCTTTATTAATGTTTCGATTGTATTTCTCTAGAGAATTATTCTCTAGAGAAACACATTTTTAGATTGTCGATAATAATAATACTTTTATTCGAGTATATAATGTAGTTTGACTTAATTGAATAGTCTGTTCCATAGGGGTTGTAATATCAACATTTTGTGTAGAATCCATTTGACAATTATTTCCAATTGTTAAACGATGCCCTAAAATAACATTTTCCTTTAAACCATTTAAAAAATCAACACGTCCATGAATTACAGATTGGATTAAAACACGTTTAGTTTCTTGGAAACTAGCCGCTGAGATAAAGCCTTCTGCTGATAACGACATTTGGGTCATTCCTAAAACATATGGAATAAATTGAGATTGATAAATTGTCTTTTTATTTTGATTATCTAATTTTTTATAGGAAACGATTTCACCAGATGAAATTGGACTTGTACCTGGTAAGGTTACACGAACTTTAGATGTAATTTGACGAATAATTACTTCAATATGTTTATCTGAAATCGTTACTCCTTGAGAAAAATATACAGCTTGAACATTTTCTAAAATAAATAATTGAATCGTTTGCAAGAATACTAAACTATATCGAATCCCTTCAATTTGAATATTTTTATATAAAGATTTTTTTCGTAAACTATTAGAATGAAAATCAAAGACAAGATTTGAAGAAAAGTTCCCGTGTTTTTTTAACTCAAAGCGACGAGTATGTGATAATTTTTTCTCAATTGAACGTAATGGATAACGGAATACGTATGGTTTATTAAAGGATGTTAATAAACGAATATTTGTTTGTGGATTTGTGAGGTTCCAATTTTTTCTGATACGTGAACGATTTTTAATGAAATGATTAAAAATTGTTGTTTTTGATTGTTTTTTACGTCTACGTTTACGAGTACATTTTAATAATAAATTTAAATATTGGGTATAAGAATTTTGTTCATGAAAAACTTTTTGCTCCATTGTAAGTACTTTACGCTTAGATTTAAATTGAACTTTCTTATCTTCTGAAACAAAAAACTTAATCATACCAAAATTTTGGTAACGCATAAAGATCTTTTTAACAAAATCAAACATTAAAGCTAATTCAATACGTACTAATTTTCGACCTTCAAAAAGAGATTCAACTTTTGGTAATCCTTGAACAATATCACTCGTAGTTGGTTTATAGTACACTAGGTCTGCTAAAAAATCTCCAGCAAAAATAAAACGCGTGGGTTTTAATGTATGAGGCTGAGTTTGACGAATCCATTTTTGAACTAAATTTTCAATTGTATTTGAATGCCAACATACAAGACTTTCATCAAAATAGGTTTTTTCTTTTACAGCAATGGTCGAATCGGTTACTTTTGAATAATTTAACGTTCCAATTAATTTTTCAAAAATTAAAACCATTTCATCTTGGGTTAATTTAGTTAACCCTAATGTAGAAATTAAATCAACTAATTTTTGAGTCTTTAATTGTTCGTTTAGTTTTCTAAAATCATTCGAAATAATTTTCTTTTTTTGCTGATTTTTAATTGTTTTAGCAATACGAATTTGTTCTATATTAAATAACACTTTTGGGCAATATTGCTTAATTAACGGAATTTGCGTGAAAGTTGCTTTTCGAATTGAAAGACCAACTGTATGGACGGCAAAGAGTACTCCTGAATATGGAATTTTTTTCGATACGTGTAAACTAGATGGTTTTTCTTGAAAATTGGATAGAATAGAACTTGGTAATGTTAATTCATTAATTTTTTGTAATTTGTTATAACCGTTTAAATTTAATGAATCACCTTGTCGATATGAAGCATTTAGTGGATAATAAGTTGAATTTTTTGTATAAAACGTATGAATATTCTTAGATGTTAAATATAATAAATAATTTGTAGTTTTATCTACAAATTTCTTATTTTTAGTTATATTTGTCTTTAAAATTAATCCACTTTTTTGCGCATATGAAAAAGTTAATTGAGTAGAATTAAGACTAGTTCGTTTAGATGTTAGTACATTTGATGTATGAGTTAAAACATTTGTACTCGTATTTGTAATGTTTGGTAGTTTTTGTGAATTATAAAAAGTTACTAAATTTGTTGGAATTGAATTTTGAATAATTACAAATAAACGACGATAAAATTCATTAATACTTTGTTGATTTGTAAATTGACAGAATAAAAAATGATTATTCTTTAAGCATAAAGACCAATTTGTATTTGTATTTCCTAAATTTAATTTTTGAATAAAACTTTGTGAAGGAAAAATTGCATTTGGAATTGGACTATACTTTGTAAAATAAACCCAACGGTTAATAAATGATAAATTACGGTTAGCTAGTAAGTCTCGTTGATTAACCATTCGTAGATTCCAAAGTGTCATAACTTGAGATTTAATGGTTGAAATTACTTTACTGTTTTTTCTTAAACTATAATTAGTTTTCGTAAATACTGTAACATTAGTTTGAAAAAAATTTGAAAACCAAGTACTTTCACTATTTAAATTGTAGAAATTATGTAAACTAAATAAGGAACCAACTAACGAACCTTTTATACTTTGTTCTAACTTTGTAATTTTATCTGTCTTTGTAAAGTTCCATAGTGCTTTTTGGGGAAATAGATTTACTTCATTTACAAATGAGCTTTTATTGGTTTCTTTGTTTTTATTTTTATAAATAAACGCTCCAGAACGTAATTTTTCAGAAAAAAGAATTTTACGTTTTTGCGATTTTTTCTGTAATAAAATTGGTGTTGAGAAACTTGAATAAAGGCCATTCTTAGATGTTTTACTAACTGTTCCAATAATATAATTTTCAGTACTTTTATATTGCCCAATACTACCATAACGGGACTTAGAATCACATTTTTCTATTACATGTAAATCATGTAACATAAATGAAGGTTTTTTCGTTCGCTTATTAAATTTTTTCTTACTAAAAAAACTTTTTGTTGGTAAAGAAAAACAACGATTAATAATAATAAAATTATTTGTATATTTCGTAAAAAATTTATATAAAGGATATTGCAATAAGCCTCTATAACTCCAATGTAATCTTTTAAATTTTAGATTGTTAACACGATTATTAAATAAGGTATTCTTTACTTTATTAGTTGTTTCATGATCAATTAACGATTTAGGATTATTCAATTTAAATTGAATGATAGCATTACTATAAATTTTATCCCCAATTTGAGCCCCTAACAATGATGTTTTTTGGAAATCAGCTTGAGCAATAATAAATTGAAATGACGGATATTTTAAAAAACTAAAATCATCTTTTTCTAAATTAATGATGTAGTGTGGAAACTCCGTACTATTTCTTGCAGTATACGCGTTATTTTGAAGCGTTTTTCTTAATGACTTAAAAAGTTGATCTTGGTTATTAACGAATTTAATATTTTCACTAGCCTGTTCGTCTAAAGTTTTAATTAAATTAGATTTCCAATTTGAGTATGAACGTGATAATTTTTTTGTTTGGTAAAATAAATCATGCCACGTTAATGCTTTTTGAATTAGTGTAGAACGTAGATTCTCATTATGTAAAGAACTTTCAAAAGTTTCTAATAATAAAATATCTTTAACTAATTCTGGAGATAATTTATGAATCTGTGTTTGTTTTTCACTATTGTTTCGAGAAAGTCGTAACAATTCATTTTTAATACCACTTGGTGAACCATTTAATAATTTGGTTGTATTTGCGTTCCAAATTTCATCAATAAAGGTTTCTGAAATATCTAATTTTTGTAATTGATGAGAAAGTGTAGTTCTTAACTGATTTCGCTTTTCATGGAAGGATGTTTGTTCAGTATGTAGATTTACATTTTGATTAAAAAAGTAATAACGATCCGATTCTAAAATAGCGGTTTCAGATAAAACAGCTTTTTGCACATTACGTGAAAACGTTCCAAGAGGAATACAAAGTTTTAAATTTGAAAAACATGTTACGCCGATTTCACCTGAAATGGGGGCAAAAATCGGTTCACTTGTCATTTCTTGATCTTCTAACACGTTTGTATTTTGTGGTGGCATTGCAATTACCTGACCATATGTGACAGCTTCATTATTTCTCACAATAATAATAGAACCTTCTGGAATACTAAAACTTGTAGATTCTACGACACTTTCATTAATAATTTGAATTCGTGTATGTGGTAATGCTTCATAACCATCTTCACCAAAGGCTGTACGTTCATAGGCTAAAGTATCAGGTTTTGGATGAATTTGTAAGATTCCAGTACGAGGTGAACGAATTAAACTTTGACTTTTTCCACTGAAAACACCACCTGTATGGAATGTTCGCATGGTTAATTGTGTTCCTGGTTCTCCAATTGATTGAGCAGCAATAATACCAACTGCTTCACCTATTGAAATAATTGTATTTGAACACAGAGACCAACCATAACATAATTGGCAAAGTGAATTTTGACATTCACAAGTAATTGGCGATCTTACAAGAACCGAATCTTTTAATCTATCTGTCTCACGCGGAGTAATTACACTATTACGTGTTAAAATAGGTTTTTTTGCAGAATTAAGATAAAGATCTTCAGCTAAGACTCGCCCAATACTACGTTTTTCAAGAGAAACGGCAATTTTATTTTCTAATTTTAAAGGTTCTAAAAAAATACCTTTTTTTGTTTCACAATCTGCGGTACGAATGACTAATGCATGTGCTACATCTACTAAACGGCGAGTCATATACCCAGCATCCGCTGTTCGAATCGCAGTATCTACAAGACCTTTACGTGCCCCATAACATGACATCACATATTCAGAAATAGATAATCCTTCACGAAAGTTACTTGTAATTGGAAATTCAATTAATGTTCCTTTAGAATTTGACATTAATCCGCGCATACCAATTAATTGTCGAACTTGAGAAATGTTACCACGTGCTCCTGAAAATGCCATCATATAGACGGGATTAAAAGGATTTGTTGATAAAAAATAATGTAAAATTCCTGGTTTTAATAAATCATTGGCATATGTCCAAGTATAGAGTGCTTTTTGTACACGTTCACTTGAAGTAATTAAACCTGCTTGCCATTTTTGTGAAGTTAGATTAATATCATTTTGTGCTTTTTGTAAAACATTCTTTTTTTCATGTGGGATATGCAAGTCATGAACACTAATAGAAACACCTGCTAATGTTGCTTGATAAAATCCGACATGTTTTAAAATATCTAACATACGTGCAGTTTTAATAAAACCGTAATGTTGACCCCACCAGCTAATTAGTCGCTTAACTGTACCTTTATCAAAGGTTGTTGAATATAAAATAGGGGTACTTGCTAAGAGATCAAGATTTGGATAATTTTTTTGCATAAATAATTATAAAACTTGTACAATTTTTAAATTATAAAATAATTAAAAATCTGAGCGATTTGAAAGAGCACAACAAGATAAATGAACACTAAATAAAAGTCTTCCAACACTAATTCTATGATATGAACCCATTTTTTCTGACGAACTATTGAAATCATTTTTACCTACATGTGATAAGGTTGTTTTATTTCCATACGGAAGTAAACAAGCATAATAAATACGGTTTTTCTTATTTGGAATTGTCATATTTACACGCATACGAACCCAAAGCATTAAATGAGGAGATGGCATTTTCGTATAAATCCACGATAATGCTTCTTTCAGATTTCCAAAAATTGGTTCTTGTTGAAATTTGTAATATTCAGAGAGTGGTTGAAGAGTTAAATAGTAAAACCCTAAAATCATATCTTGACTAGGAGCTGTAATTGGTTGCCCATTTGCTGGTGAAACTAAGTTTAATGTTGAAAGTAAAATCGTACGTGCTTCAAGTTGAGATGATTTTGCAAGTGGAACATGAACTGCCATTTGATCCCCATCAAAATCAGCGTTAAAAGGTGGACAAACGAGAGGGTGTAAACGAATTGCTTTTCCTCCAATTAAAACAGGTACGAAAGCTTGAACACTTAAACGGTGTAAACTTGGAGCACGATTTAAGAAAATTAAACGGCTTTGAACTGTTTCCAGTAATAATTGCCAAATAATTGGAATACGGTAATAGATAATTAATTTGGCCCCACGAACTGTTCGGGTTAATTTACTTTCTAATAACTTTTGAATTACAAATGGTTGGAATAATTCCAACGCCATTTCACGTGGTAAACCACATTCATGTAATTGTAGACTTGGTCCAACTACAATGACTGAACGTCCTGAATAATCAACGCGCTTTCCTAATAAATTCCAACGAAAACGTCCTTGTTTACCTTTAATATTATCAATTAAACTTTTTAAGGGACGGGCATTACGGCCGACAGCCGCGTTACGGCTTTTACTATTACTAAATAAAACTTCAACACTCTTAACAACTAACCCGCGAGCAAATGAACAACTTGTTAGAGGCGCATCAATTTCAATTAGCTTTTCTAAAGCTTTATTTCGAATTAATACTCGACGATATAAGTCATTTAAATCAGAAGTCGCAAAACGGTCATCACTTAATTGTAATAATGGTCGCAACGTCGGTGGTAAAACCGGTAAACAGTGGATAATCATCCATCCAGGATTTACACCACCTAATACAAAATTCTTTCTTACTCGTAAAGCTTGTAATTTAAATTGTCTTTTCAAACGTTTTAATTTTGATTGACGTGGTTCATCAATATAAAATGATTGAAGGACTCGAGGTAAACAACTAGTGGTTCTAATAATACGTTCTTCTAAATAACGATTATATGGTTTATTTGCTGATTCTAAAAGGTATCCTATGGCTTCCGCGTGGTTATAATAATGAACATCTCCCCCCCATAATGTTTTAATATTATTTTGTTGGGCACGTGTTTGAAACCATCCTTCTTTTCGAGTGCGCGTAAGTAAATAGCGAGAAAATTCTTTATTTTGCTCAGTAGGATAAATCTCTAAAGATTCTGTAACCCATCGTAAAGCACGTTGTGAACATAATTTTTGAGCTCTTTCAGTCTTACCAAAAAGTGGCTTTAAAGGATGAATACGTAAACGTTTAATTGCATTCTTCACTTTTCGTCCATTTCCTAATAAATCCTGACGTTTAAATAAACTCTCATGAACTTGAACAAAGCCTCCATCAATTAGTTCTAGAAGTAAAGGTCGAAAGCCAGTTAAGGTCGAAATTGGTGAAGGGCGAGATTTTAAATACCATGAATGAGTAATTGGCATCGATAATTGGATAGTACTCATTTGATAGCGTCGAACTGACGATTGAGTAAATTCTACCTGACATGTCGGACAAAAATAACGAATACCATGGTGTTTTTCACGACGTTTTTTCTTTTTAACAGTTGTGCATGCACATTCCATATCAAAAATAGGTCCAAAAATACGTTCACAAAAAAGACCATTTTTAACAGGTTTATGTGTTCGATAATTAATAGTTTCAGCTTTTTCAACTGTTGTGTGTCGCCAAACATTATTCTTTTTAGGTTGTGGGGTTGTACCCCACAAAATAATACGTTCAGGTGAGGCTAACCTAATACGAATAGCTTGAAATGGCGCTTGTACATTTAAAGAATTTTTCATATTTGATAAAAATTTTTAACTACTTGGTTATTTTTATAAAGTTTTTATTTCACTAAACGTAAACCTTCAATATCAAAACATAATGAACGTAATTCACGTACAAGAACAAGGAAAGATTCAGGAGTTGCTGGAAACGGAAGAGTCTCGCTACTGAAAAGAGCTTGTAACATTTTTTCACGCCCTAATAAATCATCAGATTTTAATGTTAATAATTCATGTAATATATAAGCTGCTCCATAACCTTCTAAGGCCCAAACTTCCATTTCTCCAAAACGTTGACCACCATTTTTAGCACGACCACCAACAGGTTGCTGAGTAATTAAAGAGTATGGACCAGTCGAACGTGCATGAATTTTATGTTCAACTAAATGGTTTAATTTCAACATATAACTTTTTGTGATCATAATTGGTTGATCAAATGGTCGGCCAGTACGACCATCAAATAAAACACTTTTTCCAGGATGAGTTGGTTCAAATACCCAACGTAAGCCCGACACGCGACAAGCATTCCATAAATTTTGATAAATTAAACTACGCGAACTTTCTTTTCCAAACATTTCATCAAAAGGTAAATTTCGAACTTGATAACCTAATAGTGAAGAAGACCAACCTAATAGCCCTTCAAAAATTTGACCTACGTTCATTCGTGATGGTACACCTAGAGGGTTTAAAATAATATCAATGGGTGCACCGTCTTGGGTGTAAGGCATATTTGCTTCAGGTAAGATAGCAGCAATAATACCTTTATTTCCATGTCGACCTGCCATTTTATCACCAACTTGTAAACGATGTTCATAACCAATACTTAAACGTACTCCTTTTGTTGGGGTTTGAGATATATTTAAAATACGACCTGATTTTTGTGCAGGCATTCTTAAGGATACATCTTTTCCTGTTGGAACAGGTGCCCCAAAAATAGCTTTTAATAAACGTTCTTCAGGTAATGGTTCATGCGTTGGTGAGAATGCTAGTTTACCAACAAGAATATCTTTTTGTTTAACCCAAGCCCCAACAGTACCAATACCAGAAGGGTTTAGCTGATTTGTATCAACACCAATGCCCCCAGGAATGTCTGCAGTTAATAATTCATACCCTCGTTTTTGCGAGCGAATATTAGTTTCAAATTTCTTGATATGAAAAGATGTATACATATCATTTTTAATACAACTTTCACTGATTACTAAAGCATCTTCAAAATTATAACCTTCCCAGGGCATATAAGCTAATAGTAAATTTTTACCAACAGCTAATTCTCCACCATCACTTGAAAAACTCTCTGCTAATAAGGTTCCAGGTGAGATCCACTCCCCATTCTGAGCTGTAACTCGATGATGGTATGCTAAACCTTGATTTGTTCGTTGTTGGTTTGTTAAAGTGTATAAATGCCACCCTTTTTGTAAGAGTTTACTAATATTTTGAAATCGATAATTTGCTGAAGTAAATAATTTAATTCTATGTGTAAAAATTTGATATGGCTTAGAAAAAAATGATCGTGTAAAGATTTTTTTACTGTCAGCATATGGAACCCAACCAGCTGAATTTGAATGAATACTTGTTCCTGAATCATACACGACATGAGCTTCTAACCCGGTACCGATAAGAGGACGTTCATTTTTTAATAGAGGAATTGCCTGACGTTGCATGTTTGATCCCATTAATGCACGGTTTGCATCATTATGTTCAACAAAAGGAATTAAGGCAGTAGCCACTGATAAAATTTGACATGGAGAAACATCAAAAGCTGTTACAAATTGACTTAGATATTGAAGAAATTGTTCATTTGAACGCGCAAAAAGTGGTTGCGGGAATAGTTGAAATTCATGTGCTTGTAATGCATAATCACTTGTTACTCGACGGAATGAAAAATCTTCAATAGCAGAGAAAAATTGTGGGTTATTATGAAAATTACAGCGTCGATAACGTCCACTAAATACAGGTGATTCTAAAATCCCATTCTTATCTAAGCGAGAATACAATGATAAAGATGAAATTAAACCAGCATTCTGTCCTTCTGGGGTTTCAATTGGACACAATTTCCCATAATAGCTTGGATGAATATCACGGACAGAAAAACCAGCTGTTTCGCGTTTTAACCCTCCTGGACCTAAACAACTAATACGGCGTTTATGCGTAACACTGGCTAATGCATTTGTTTCATCTAATAATTGCGATAACGGGTTTAAAGTAAAAATTTTTCTCCATTCTGGATATAAACTTCGTAACACAAAAGAATTCATCCAATTTTGGAGTCCAACACCCTGTTTTACTAAAGTTTTAAGCAAAAATTTACGCCAAATCTTTCGAAAACCAATTTGTGGTCGTAATGTTGTTTTCTTTGTTTGACGTTTACGAGGTTGAGTTCGTTTATAATTAAATTTATCTAATTTTTGAAATTGTGATAATTCATGAAGTGGTTCACTTAATAATTCACCAACTGTACGAACACGACGATTTTTAAGTTGGTCAATATTATCAATACTAGCTTGACCATGATGAATAAGAAATAATTCACGAATTGCTAATAATAAATCTTCAGGTGTAATGCTCACTGTTGAATTATTTGCAAGACCAAATTTATCATTTAAATTTCGTCTACCAAATTTACCAAGTAAACATGCAGTAAAAGGACTAATATAGCGTTGTTTAATTAAGAAATACGCTTTAACAGCCCCTAATTTACCAGAAAATCCCATAAAAAATGCAAATTGTTTTAATGATTCATGAAATGTAATTTCTTTGTCATTCTGATTAATTTGAAATCCTTTATTTTGTAAATAGTTATAAGTAGGGCGGAAAAATGCTTTATTCCCAGGAAAGGCTTTATCAATCTCTGATTGTGTAAACCCCAAAACTTGTAAAAATAATGGAACTGGAATTTTTTGTTTACGTGGGATAATTTCAACCCATAAGCATAAATTTCTATCTGTTGAAATTTGTAACCATGAACGTTGTAAAAATAAAAATTTAATCGTATATAAACGTAATCCTTTTTTATTAACTTTTACACTATAATAAACCCCGGGATTACGTACTAATTGATTCACGATTACTCGTCGAATTCCTCGGATAACAAAATCACCCCCTTTACCTGCCATTAAAGGAACTAAAGCAAATTTTAATGGAAAAACAAATGATAGTGGTTTTCCATAAAAAAACATTTCATTTTGATGAAAGGTTTTATTTAAGTGGGGTAGTCCCGAGTTAGTTAATGAAAAATTAGTTGATTTTCTTCCTAATAAATTATTATTTTTTTGTTGATAAAAAAATATATCAATAATACAAGGAACATAAGCAATTGAGCCATAGGTTTTATTACAACGTAATGCTTCATCAGCTGTGATACGCGGTAAACATAAGATTTTATTTCCTCCAGCTAATGAAATGCGAAGAAAACCATATTTTGTTCTTAAAATACGTTGATAGGATAAAGTATAAAAACTTTCATGAATAAACCAAAAAAAACTATTTCGTTGTGAACTTAATAAATTCTGTTTATAAGAATGATAACGGTGAATTTGTTTAGACGAATTTAAATACATAGAATGGTACCGATGAAAAATAACAAGTTTTTTATCAGGTATACTTATTTTTAAATTCAGTAAAGAATAAATAAGACATGAACCTTCTCTATAAAGGTTAACATAATTTTATCGGTAAAAATATATAAAAATTGTCATATTTAGTGAGTATTTCAGGTATTATTATTAGTACTAACTATTTTTAGGTACGGAAGGCGCAAATAATCTTCACCACCTAATTTTAGACACAATATAAGGATTTAAAGTTATAATATTATTAAACTTTATTATAAGATTCTTACTGTTATAAAATAAAGGAGTACAATAATGTCTTTATTAGATTGGTTTGACGATAGACGTCGTATTAAGGAATCGACAAATAAAAGTCGTTTTCAATCAAAAAATGATGGAAGTAAAGGTTTATGGACTCAATGTGATTCATGTAATAGTGTTTTATATATTAAACATTTAAAAGAAAATCAACATGTCTGTACAACGTGTGGTTATCATTTACGTATGAATAGTACGGATCGTATTCAATGTTTAGTTGACGAAGGAACATGGATTCCATTATTTACAGAATTAACACCTACTGACCCATTATCCTTTAAAGATAAACGTGCATATGCTGAACGCTTAGTAGATGCACAAAATACAACTGGATTAAAAGATGCTATTCAAACAGGTTTAGGAAAAGTGAATGGTCATACGTTTGTTTTAGGCACAATGGATTTTGCTTTTATGGGAGGTAGTATGGGATCAGTTGTGGGTGAAAAGATCACTCGTTTAATTGAATATGCAACTGAAAAGAATTTACCTATTGTTATTGTTTGTGCATCAGGGGGAGCACGTATGCAAGAGGGAATTTTTAGTTTAATGCAAATGGCTAAAATTTCTTCTGCATTACATCGCCATAAAGAATTAACAAAGAATTTATATATTCCAATTTTAACTTACCCGACAACAGGTGGGGTAACAGCAAGTTTTGCAATGTTAGGGGATATGATCATTGCGGAACCAAAAGCATTAATTGGTTTTGCTGGCCGTCGTGTTATTGAACAAACACTTCAAGAACAATTACCAAAAAATTTCCAAACTGCTGAATATTTATTACAACATGGTCTAGTTGATTTAATTATTCCTCGTTTACTAATAAAACAGGCATTAGCAGAAATTTTTGAAATGTACACCTTACCGGTAAAAGAAAAGCTTTCAGTATAAAATCTTTGTACTTAATTAAAACACTTATTTAGCATGGCTGAACAAATCGAAATTCGTAGAGATTGGATTATTGGGACCCGCAAAACTGATAATTATTTTTGGGCGGTAATCTTATTTATTGGTGGTCTAGGTTTTGTTCAATCAAACCCTTTTCCAACAACTAGTGAACTTGAAATTGCTTTTTCACAAAAAGCAGTCATGGGACTATATGGGTATATTGCTTTATATACTTGTATCTATTTAATATGTTCCATTTTTTGGAATGTTGGTGCTGGTTATAATGAATATAATAAGGCAACAAAAACAGTTCGCATTGTACGTTGGGGATTTCCCGGGAAAAACCGTCGAATTGATATTGAAATTCCATTTTCTGAGATTCAATCAATTTCAATTCAAACAACGAATTCCTTCTTTTTTCAAGATGGAATTACATTACAATATGAAAATGGTCGAAAAATCCCATTATTACAACCAAATCAAACTTTAACTTTGGATGAATTAGAATCATATGCAACTCAAATTGCTTATTTTATCCAAGTCCCACTACAATAAATTAAAAATGTATTTTTAAGGAGAATTGATATGCCAATTGGAGTACCTCGAGTACCATATCGTTTACCTGGTGAGCCAACTGCTCAATGGGTAGATATTTATAATCGTTTATATCGTGAACGTATTTTATTTTTAGGACAAGTAATTGATGATGAATTAGCTAATCAATTAATTGGAATTATGTTATATTTAAATTCTGAAGATGAATCTAAAGAATTATACATGTATATTAATTCACCTGGTGGTTATGTAAATGCTGGATTAGCTATTTATGATACAATGCAACATATTCAAGCAAATGTTACAACCATTTGTGTTGGTTGTGCTTCTTCAATGGCTTCCTTTGTATTAGTTGGTGGAACATTAGGTCAACGTATTGCCCTACAACATGCCCGTATTATGATTCACCAGCCATTAGGTGGTTCACAAGGGCAAGCAAGTAATGTAAAGTTAGAAGCCTTAGAAGTATTACGTTTACGTCAACAAGTAGGTCGTCTATATGCAAAACGTACAGGGCAATCACTAGCAGTTGTAGCTCGTGATATGGACCGTGACCGTTATTTATCAGCAGCTGATGCTCGTCAATATGGTTTAATTGATAATGTTGTTCAACAAGAAAATGAGCAAGTTGTTTATAATTCAATGAATTAATTTAAATTATTAATTAAAGGACTGATTTAACATTCCTTTAATTAATAATTAATAAAATTTTTTATTCTAAAAAAGCGGGTAACGCGATTCGAACGCGCGACTTAGACCTTGGCAAGGTCTCACTCTACCACTGAGTTATACCCGCATATAACTTTATTATAACATAATTTTGTAAATTTTTGAATGTAAATTATTAATTATTGTTTAATTCATTCTCTTTATCAGAAATGAATTAAACAATAATATAAGATTTTAAGCCTTGTAAAGTTCATTACCTAGTTGTAAAGCTAGAACTCCTGTAGCAAGTGCAAGAAGCATAGCTGTAAAAACTTGACTGTCTGAAATACCCATTTGTATTCTCCTAAGAATAAACAATAGAATTAAAAATTTCTAAACGAAATACTTTAAATAAGAAATAAAAATACTTATAGGTTACCTTTGTTAAATGCTAAAATGGCAACAATTGCTGGTCCTGCACCAGCAATAAGTAGAATACTAATTAAATTTCCAATAATTTCAATATTCATAAAATTTTTGTAGGAAGGAAAATTTTTCTTTATTACTAAAGAAATTTTAAATTAAAAGCCAATTTCCTTATGGAAAAGAGTTTTTTGTTTTCATTATTTTAGAAATACTAAGAACGTAAGCCTTACAGGCCACTACGTCCCCATACTACTAATGATAGCGAAAATGTAAACATAACCATAAGAAAGGCCCATGAAATACCAATTAAATCCATAAGTTTTATTGTTCGAAAAAATATATTAAACTCTAAAAATATAAGAAAAAAATTAGCTAATGACAACGGAAAGAGGGGGATTCGAACCCCCGGTATGCAAAAACATACAACGGATTAGCAATCCGCCGCTTTCGACCACTCAGCCATCTTTCCATTTTCACTTCGTAGTATACCATAAAATCTTAAAAATTTTAAGTTTTATATAGCTACAAGGTAAGAATGAAAAATAATGGTTGAGTTATCTAAAATTTAACGTATATTACACCCACGAAAAGTTAATTAACCAACATCGTTTCGGTTTGGGTTTCGAGCTGGATCACCAGATAAGAACCCAAAAATAAAGAGTGAAATAAATGAAATAACAACAGTATATACTGTAATTTTTAATGCAAGCATTGATTTTACCCCATAATTTAGTAACAATACTTAGTTACTATCTAGAATATATTTTATATATCTTCAAATACTAAAAATATATTATACCTAATATATTTGTATCTGACTAGCATATATAATTAAAAACTTTTCTTTTAAATAATTTGAGAAATTTCTCAAATTATTTAAAAGAAAAAACATTTTATGCTTTTTGGGCTGCTGTTAGACGTGCGCGTGCACGTTTAACTAAAAATGTTTTCTCAACTTGGTCTTTGCGTGACTCACTTTTTGCTAAAGCTGCTTCTGCTTCCGCTAATTGTGTTTCCGCTTCGCTTAAGTTAATAGTTTCAGCTTTTTCGGCTTCGTTAATAATAACGGTTAAAATATTATTTTGGATAAGTGCAAATCCAGCCATTACAACAAGAGGAACCCATTGTGAATTTACTCGAACTTGCATTACCCCAATTTCTAAGGCTGTTAGTAATGATGTATGATCTGTTAATACACCCATTTGTCCTGTGTTTGTTGGCAGAATAATTTCATCTGCTGTTGTTTCCCAAACAACTCTATCGGGAGCAATAACTTTTACTTGTAGTGTCATAATAATTTAAAGATGTAAGAAACTAGTAATATTTTTATTACTTGCTTGAAGAATAATTAGCCTTCTGATTGCATTTTATCTGCTTTTGCCATTGCTTCTTCAATTGTTCCTACTAGGTAGAATGCTTGCTCTGGAAGTGCATCAAGTTCACCATTTAATACCATTGTGAAACCTTTAATAGTTTCAGCAAGACTTACATACTTACCAGGTGATCCTGTAAATACTTCAGCTACGAAGAATGGCTGAGAAAGGAATCGTTCAATTTTACGTGCACGTGCTACAAGTAAACGGTCATCTTCAGATAATTCATCTAGACCTAAAATAGCAATAATATCTTGTAATTCCTTATAACGCTGTAATGTTTGTTTTACATTTTGTGCTACACCATAGTGCTCGTCACCAACAATCCATGGCTGTAACATAGTTGATGTTGAATCTAGTGGATCTACAGCTGGGTAAATACCCTTAGCAGCTAAGTTACGTGAAAGTACTGTTGTTGCGTCAAGGTGAGCAAATGTTGTTGCAGGAGCAGGGTCAGTAAGGTCATCAGCAGGTACATATACTGCTTGAATAGAAGTAATAGAACCATCTTTAGTTGATGTAATACGTTCCTGTAATGTACCCATTTCTGTACCTAATGTTGGTTGGTAACCTACAGCTGATGGCATACGACCTAATAATGCTGATACTTCAGATCCAGCCTGTACAAAACGGAAAATATTATCAATAAATAATAATACGTCTTGTTTGTTAATATCACGGAAGTATTCCGCCATTGTTAAAGCTGTTAAACCTACACGCATACGTGCACCAGGTGGTTCATTCATCTGACCATATACTAAGGCTACTTTTGAATCGCTTAGGCTATCTCCATTAATTACACCAGATTCTTTCATTTCTTGGTATAAATCATTTCCTTCACGAGTTCGTTCACCTACACCACCAAATACAGAAACACCACCATGTGCTTTTGCAATGTTATTAATCAGTTCCATAATTAGAACTGTCTTACCGACACCGGCACCACCAAATAATCCAATCTTACCACCACGACGGTATGGTGCTAGTAAATCTACAACCTTAATACCAGTCTCAAAGATTGATAAGTTTGTATCTAATTGTACGAATGCTGGTGCAAGACGGTGAATTGGTAAAGTTTCTGTTACGTCTACATCTCCCATTTCATCTACAGGTTCTCCAAGAACGTTGAAAATACGCCCTAGAGTAGTAGTACCTACTGGTACACTTAATGCAGCGCCTGTATCAATAACTTCCATTCCACGCATTAAACCATCTGTAGCACTCATTGAAACAACACGCACTTGGCTATCACCAAGAAGTTGTTGTACTTCACATGTAACGCTTACATCTTCTCCTGCTCCGTTTTTCCCGGAAATAGTTAATGCATTATAAATGTTTGGCATTTTTCCAGCTTCGAATTCTACATCAAGTACTGGTCCAATAATTTGTGTAATACGTCCTACGTTTACATTTGCTGCAACTGTCATGTTTTCTTGAACTTTGAAATTTTAGTATGAATAAGGAATAAATTATGGTACTAAGGCGAAATATGTGATTTTGATTAATTTTTTAAATAATTAAAAATTTATTAAAATTTAATACACCTTTATATGAATTATTATACCATAGTTTAATGTTTGAAGTTTTGATAAAATTTTTAACTTTTATAAAATAAATAAGAATATTATGTTAAATACTCTTTCATTTAATAAGAAATATTATTTTGTATGGTATACTTTATTTTAAATATGTCGGGATGTAGCGCAGTTTGGTAGCGCGTCGCATTTGGGTTGCGAAGGTCCAAGGTTCGAATCCTTGTATCCCGAAACGTTTTCTAATTGAAAATTCCACGTATTAATTGGTTTCACTAATACGTGGTTTTAATAGTTTCTGGTTTAAAAATGAACTATACTTTTTTGTTTTTTCTTTTAATGAAGATGGTGTAGTGTTGTCGCTATTAGGAAAACTATTTTCTTCTTCAGAAAAGCTTGGAGGAGAAGATGTTTGAGTATTTCGAAGTTGTAATAATTCTAATGAAAGTAAGACAATCGTCACGACTAATAAAATATAACAAGTAAACAATAATGGGTCTAAACGCCATCCTTGAAAAAATAAAATACCTCCACAAAGACTTGTAATGGTTGATAAAATAATATCAGATTCTTTAGCCAAAGTTGGTTGGACAAACTGTAAAGTATATAAAGTAATAGCCCAACCAATCAAAAAAATCCCAATAAAAATTGTTGGATATAAGATAACATTAATCATAGATTTAGAGTAATTAGGTAAAATTTTACTTAAATATACTAAAGTAATTAATCAAGCATATTTTCATTTTCAGTTAATGATACCCAATTATAAGCTTCATTATAACTTAATGGGGATAAACGAATTGCTTGTTTCCAATATTCTCGTGCTTTTGAGAAAAAATTTTTTGATAATTGCGTATCTCCTTGTTCTAAAGCTTGTTCCCCTTGATAATGATAAATAACCGCAATATTATTCAATGCTTGTGGCATTAGCGGGTTTCGTTCTAAGGCTTGATAATAATATTCTAACGCACGGGCATGTTTTCCATTAGCCGCATGAATTAAACCAATATTATATAAAATATAACTACGGTCATATGGGTCTAATTCTAAACGCATTGCTTCATAATAATTTTGTAAAGCTTCAGCATATTCCCCTTCAGCTTGGGCCGACATTCCATTACGATAATAACTAAAAGCTTTTTTTGAACGAGTAGCAATTGGAGAAATTGTTAATAATAAATCTGCAATAATCGTAAAGGTCTTATCAATAAAATTGTCGTTTCGTTGTGAACGTGGCATAAATATATAGATATAAATAAAAGGATAATTTAGAAAAAATCTCTAATTATTAGTATACCGCATTTTTTTTAAAGTTGGGTTTCTAGTCAATTGAAAATAATTATTTGCGGACGGAGAGACTCGAACTCTCACAGGAAATCCTACCAGAACCTAAATCTGGCGCGTCTACCAATTCCGCCACGTCCGCTTTAAGATAATAAAATTACTTAAGTACTGTTATTATATCAAAAAAAAATATTTTATTGCAAATGTATTATTCAATCTGTCTATGAACTAGTGCTAAAAATATTTAGCACTAGTTTAAAAATTAACGGAAACTTACCGCAGCTTGCCAAACAAAAGCTAAAGCTAAAAATAAAACTGGAATAACTGGCAGTACGTCTACTAATGGATCAAAAATCGCGTACGCTTCAGGTAATTTTGCAAGAGTTAAAGCTAGCATAACAATTCTCCTCTAAATCAAAAAGATTTATAAATAAGTGATATATTAATAATTCGGATCAAATATTAAAAAATAGTATACCATATAAATTCTTTTTTTCTATGATTCTTGGCTAAAATTTATAATTTGCACGCTCTGAGATACTTGACAAAATTAAAACCTATGGTATAATTTGAATAGAACTACCAATAAGCCCCCATCGTCTAGAGGCCTAGGACACCTCCCTTTCACGGAGGCGACACGAGTTCGAATCTCGTTGGGGGTAAAAAGTAATACTAATTAAATTATTTTATAAATCTATATATTTTCATTACCAAATATGTTAATTTGGCTCAAGCGGGATTTGAACCTGCGACCAAGAGCTTATGAGTCTCCTGCTCTACCACTGAGCTATTGAGCCTATTATTATTCTCTAGTATACCATATCGTACCTTGTTAATTCTATTTAATAAGAAAAAAATTATAAGGTATAATATGTTTAGATATATAATTCTTAAAGTTAAGTTTAATAAATAAGAATTTTAGTTTATTAATAAGGAAGAAAGCAAAAATCGATATTTAAAAATAAAAATTAATTATGGGACTTCCATGGTTTCGAGTACACACTGTTGTTTTAAATGACCCGGGCCGCTTAATTGCTGTTCACTTAATGCATACTGCATTAGTTGCTGGTTGGGCAGGGTCAATGGCTCTTTATGAATTATCTGTTTTTGATCCGTCAGATCCAGTACTAAACCCAATGTGGCGTCAAGGAATGTTTGTTTTACCATTCATGACACGTTTAGGAATTGAAAATTCATGGGGTGGATGGTCAATTAGTGGTGAAAGTATTACTAATCCAGGATTTTGGAGTTATGAAGGTGTAGCAGCAGCTCACATCGTTTTATCAGGTCTTTTATTCCTAGCTGCGTTATGGCATTGGGTTTACTGGGATCTAGAACTTTTCCGTGATCCACGAACAGGTGATCCAGCTCTGGACTTACCAAAGATTTTTGGTATTCACTTATTCTTATCAGGTTTACTTTGTTTCGGATTTGGAGCTTTTCACGTAACAGGACTTTATGGACCTGGAATTTGGGTTTCTGATCCATATGGAATTACAGGTAGTGTTCAGCCAGTAGCACCTACATGGGGTGCTGAAGGTTTTGATCCATTTAACCCACGTGGTATTCCTGCACACCATATCGCTGCAGGTATCGTTGGTATTATTGCTGGTTTATTCCACCTAACAGTTCGTCCACCACAACGTTTATACAAAGTATTACGTATGGGTAACGTAGAAACTGTACTATCAAGTAGTATTGCTGCTGTATTCTGGGCAGCCTTCGTAGTAGCTGGAACAATGTGGTACGGATGTGCTGCAACTCCAATTGAATTATATGGTCCAACTCGTTACCAGTGGGATCAAGGTTTCTTTGAGCAAGAAATTCAAAAGCGTGTTCAGTCAGATATCGCAAATGGATTATCTTTATCAGAAGCTTGGGCAAAAATTCCAGAAAAGTTAGCTTTTTATGACTACATTGGAAACAACCCAGCTAAGGGTGGTTTATTCCGTGCAGGACCAATGGTAAACGGTGATGGTATTGCAGCTGGATGGCTTGGTCATGCAGTCTTCACAGACAAAAATGGAAATGAATTATTTGTTCGTCGTATGCCAACATTCTTTGAAACTTTCCCTGTTTTATTAACAGATAAAGATGGTATTGTACGTGCAGATATTCCATTCCGTCGTGCAGAATCAAAGTATGCAATCGAACAGGTAGGTGTAACAGTAACATTCTATGGTGGTGAATTAGATGGTGTATCATTTACTGATCCAGCAACTGTTAAAAAATATGCACGTCGTGCACAGTTAGGTGAAATTTTCGAATTTGATCGTGTAACATTACAATCAGATGGTGTATTCCGTAGTAGTCCGCGTGGATGGTTTGCATTTGGTCATTTAAACTTTGCATTATTATTCTTCTTTGGTCATATTTGGCATGGTGCACGTACAATTTTCCGTGACGTATTTGCTGGTATTGACCCAGATCTTGATGCTCAAGTTGAATTTGGTGCATTCCAAAAACTTGGTGATGTATCAACTAAGAAGCAGACTGTTTAAAAACATTATGTTTATTTACTAAAGAATTTTATTAAAGAATTTTGCATTTTGTAAAATATTAAAGAAAAAGATTTTGTAAACATTATTAATTTACGAGGATATATAAATGGAAGCACTTGTTTATACTTTTTTATTAGTTGGAACTTTAGGAATTATTTTCTTTGCAATCTTTTTCCGTGAGCCTCCACGTATTGTAAAATAGTTTTTTATAACAGCAGATATTAAGTCTGCTGTTATACTTTTTAATCTTCATGGTCTTCAAATGGATCACGAAGTGTTTTTGATGGTTGGCCAAAAGCAGTGTATAATGAATACCCTGTCATGCCAACAAGTAATGTACCGAAAAAAATACCAAATAGCATAGCTGTTTCCATAATTCACTCCTAATTTATTGGGATTTACTTGAAAAGTTATTGTTCTATTTATGTAAAGAACATATCTATTTAAAGAGAATTATAGCACATATTTTTTTAGCATTAAATCATACGAATAAATACATATATACATACCTATGGCAGCAACAAAAGGAAAGCAAACAGTTTTAGGAAACCTTTTAAAGCCACTAAACTCAGAGTATGGTAAAGTTGCCCCTGGATGGGGAACAACTATTCCAATGGCTGTAGCTGGTGGTCTTTTTTTAGTTTTTAATGTAATTTTATTAGAAATCTTTAATTCATCAGTGTTACTTGATGGATTAGCCGTAAACTGGCAATAAGAATTTTAATTTTGGTATGTTTTTAATGAAAAATCTTTTTCATTAAAAACATACCAAAATTAAAATAGAAATTTTTTAACTTCCCTCAATAAAATATTATTGAGCTTACAATATAAATTTTTATATTATGTTAACTGGCGATAAACTGTAAAAACTTTTAGTATTTTATGAGTAAAGTTTATGATTGGTTTGAAGAACGTCTAGAAATCCAAGCAATTGCTGATGACGTTTCAAGTAAATATGTTCCTCCACATGTAAATATTTTTTACTGCTTAGGTGGTATTACATTTACATGTTTCCTAGTACAAGTTGCAACAGGATTTGCAATGACATTTTATTACCGTCCAACAGTAACAGAAGCATTTGATTCTGTAAGTTACCTAATGAGTGATGTAAACTTTGGTTGGTTAATTCGTTCAATCCACCGTTGGTCTGCAAGTATGATGGTTTTATCAATGATTCTGCATGTGACACGTGTTTACCTTACAGGTGGATTTAAGAAGCCACGTGAGTTAACTTGGGTAACTGGTGTTATTATGGCTGTTTGTACAGTATCATTTGGTGTAACTGGATACTCATTACCATGGGATCAGGTTGGCTACTGGGCTTGTAAGATTGTAACAGGTGTACCTGAAGCTATTCCTGTTGTAGGTCCGTTACTAGTTGAAGTACTTCGTGGAGGTGTTGGTGTTGGTCAAGCAACATTAACGCGTTTCTATAGTGCACACACGTTTGTTTTACCACTGCTAACAGCGGTATTCATGCTAGCACACTTCTTAATGATTCGTAAGCAAGGTATTTCTGGTCCACTATAATTTTTAATTTAATTGTCAGATATACAAATATAAATATTTTTTAATATTATAAATTTACTATGAGCGTAACAAAAAAACCAGACTTAACAGATCCAATTTTACGAGCTAAATTAGCTAAAGGTATGGGGCATAACTATTATGGTGAGCCTGCATGGCCAAATGATTTATTATATATTTTCCCAGTAGTTATTTTTGGAACATTTGCTTGTCTTATTGGACTAGCAACTTTAGATCCAGTTGTAGTAGGTGAGCCTGCAAATCCATTTGCAACACCACTAGAGATTTTACCAGAATGGTATTTCTTCCCAACATTTAACTTACTTCGAACTATTCCTAATAAATTACTTGGAGTACTTTCTATGGCTGCAGTTCCAGCTGGATTAATTACTGTTCCGTTTATTGAGAACGTAAACAAATTCCAAAACCCATTCCGTCGTCCGATTGCTATGGTTGTTTTCCTATTTGGAACAATCTTTGCATTATGGATGGGTGTAGGAGCAGCAATGCCAATTGATAAAGCTATTACACTTGGTTTATTCTAAGAAGTATTTTTATTTTTAATTGTTTAATAATTTATTAAACAATTAAAAATAAAAGCGATTTTTATAAAAATAATTTTATTTAATAACTGGGGTAGAAGGATTCGAACCTCCGAATGACAGGACCAAAACCAGTTGCCTTACCACTTGGCGATACCCCATTTAATTATATTATAACCTAATAATAGTTATAAATGCAATATTATTAATTTAAAGTCTTGAAAGGTTTGCATACAGCAGGATTTGAACCCGCGGTGCCCTTTCGGGAGGAGGCTTATGAGGCCCCTGCCTTCGACCACTCGGCCATGCATGCAAAGTACGAAAAAGCATTTAAATTTTGGGTTGGGTGGGATTTGAACCCACGACCAGTCGGTTAAAAGCCGAGTGCTCTACCCCTGAGCTACCAACCCGATTTAAAAAGAACTATTATGCTCTTTTTAAATATTAATATTCTTAAATCTACAATAATGCTGCTTTTTGTAATAAAGCAGAAACAGTGGCTGTCGGTTGAGCCCCATTTTTAATGTAAAATAAAGTCTTTTGACGATCAATTTGTGATTGTTTCTTAATTGGATCATACCATCCAAGTTCAGCTAAACCATGGCCACTACGTCGTTTACGACTGTCAATTACAATAATTCTGTAAAATGGTGCTTTTTTACGTCCTAATTTTTTAAGTCTAATTTTAACCATATTTTTAATTAAAAGTTATTTATATATAGATAGCGGGGAGCGGATTTGAACCACTGACCCTCGGGTTATGAGCCCGATGAGCTACCAGACTGCTCTACCCCGCGACCATATATAAAGTATACCATAAAATAAAAAGATTCTTGATTAAATAATAATTTACCAACTTGCAGTAGTTACGCCCGGTAATACTCCTACATAACCCAATTCACGAATTTGATGTCTTGATAAACCAAAGAAACGGAAATATCCTTTTGGTCGTCCTGTAATAAAACAACGATTATGTAAACGTGTGCGACTTGAGTTTCGCGGCAGTTTTTGAATCTTTGCGTGAATTTTTAATTTTTCACCAATTGTAGAGGCACTTTTAAATGAATTTAAAAGTTTTGCTCGTTTTGTTGCATATTTTTGAACTAATACTCGTCGTTTCTTATCACGATAAACTGTACCTTTACGTGCCATAAAATATTTCTCCTACTTTAAAAGTTTTTAAATTTAGAATTTCTACTAGTATACCATATTTAAAAGATAATTTTTTAATGTTTTTCGTAAAAAGAAGCTTTCTAATTCAGTATCCACAATAACACATTTATCAGACCTTTGCATTAGTGAACTATTATATTTTTGATCAAAAAATGACAACATACTTTGACGAATATTATATTGTAAATGATTTGCAATTGTCTCAAAAGCTTTTTCAAGTTCAATTTTTTCTTCAATAGTTGTTAATGATTGATATGCACTGACATAATCTTTACGTAGTTTTTGATAACTAGTAATGGAACTCCATACCCCAAGTGGACAATTTACTTTTTTATTAGTCTGGGGAATTATTGGAAAAACTGTTGGCTTACGTGTTAGACGGTATAAAAATTCAACTAAAATAGCTGGATAACGAAGTTTAATATAGTCAACAGTGATAATCAAAAAATCTCCCCAATTTTTTTGTTTTAATTCTTGAAGACAATAGTCGGCATCTGATTTAGAAAAATTTTCTTGAGTTAACAATAAAATTGAAAATATTTCTTCAAAATTAAGTTTATCCTTTATTATAAAAAAAGGATTTTCTTTTAAATAACTAATATTAGCGTAAAAAGGGAATGAAACAATTAAATTTGTTGCTAAATTTTCAGGAATATTTACACTGATATTTAGGTGTTCATCTCTTAATTCATTTTCTAATTTTTGAATTACTTGTAATGTGTCCCGTTTAATAAAATAACCTGTCGATAAAAAATTCTTAATTAAGGTTTGTCTTTTTGAATTATTCGATAATGACGAAACAATAGGATTAGAGAATGAACTAACGATTGGTTTTACAACCCATTTTTTTAACTGAATAGCATTAAAAAATTCATTAAATTCAATACCTAAAAATCTTAATTCACGTTCAATTCCATAAATTAATTCTATTGTTCCCCCATTTCTTAAAGTTTCTACTAAACAGGCTTCAATATGTAAATTAATTAATAAATTTTTTAATTCTTCATCGTGAGTATAGCTAGAATTTAATTGTGTTTTTTTATCTAGTTTTTTTAGAGGTAGGGTAGAACTTTTTAAGAGTAGAAGACCATACCATATCGAATATAAAGCCTTATTTAAATTTTTTAAATAAAGTTTGCGTTTCAATACATATTTAAAATGTCGTGTCGAAAATTCATGTTCTTGTAAATAATCTTGTCGATTTAAATATGTTAAAGATGTTTCATAAGTTAAATCTAAAGAAGAAAGTTTGGAAAGTATTTGTAAAGTTTTATAAGAAAAAATCATAAAAACAACCACAGTAAGAATATTTTACTAACAAAAACATTCTCATCTAATTTAAGAATGTTAGAAACTTGTTTGTTAGAAATACTAAAAAATTTGAATTGTTGGACTAGAAAAATGTGCTAGACACATACGTAAGAATAATTCAATAATACGTAATCGATATCGATATGGATTTGTAACAATCCAAATTGGACGTTGAATACGTAAAGATTTAATTGGAATCCAATATAATTCGCCTGAACGTAATTCAGTTAGAACGGATGAAATTGATAAAAAAGCAACTTTATCACTTTTTAATAAGAAATTTTTTAAAGATTCAACAGAATTGACTTCTAAATCAATAATTAAATCAGAAAAGAAAATACCGGCCATTTCTAATTTTTGGACTACATGCCTTTGAATAGAAGATTGTTTTTCTAAACAAATAAATCGAACATCATATAACATTTGTTTTTCAACAATAGGTGAATATGCATATTTGTTTTTTTTTGAAGTAATTAATACAATCTCTTCTAATCCAAATGGAATCGTTTGTACTTTATTTTCCAATTTTTTTGGAATAACACCACCAACAATTGCAATATCAAGGTCTCCTCCAGTTAAATTCCAACAAATATGCCAAGTCGCATCAATATGAACATTGATGTGCGTTTCGGGATAATAAGACTGAAATGATGTTAGTAAAGTTGGTAATATGTTAATACCAATTGTTTGACTTCCACCAATGGTGAAGGAACCATGAGGGTAGGTTTGTAAGTCATCAATAGCACGACATGCTTCTTCACATAAAGCTAAAATTTGATTTGCATAATATAAAAGAATATATCCGGCTTCGGTGAATCGTGAGCCTGTTTTGTTTCTTTCAATTAATTTCATTTGCAACAAACGTTCTAACTCACGAATTTGTGAACTAATTGCTGGTTGCGAAACATAGAGATTTTGGGCCGCTTCTGTAAAATTTCCATATTCAGCAACAGCTTGCAAAATTTTTAAGTTTCGAATAGTAAAAGGGTAATTGATCATATATACGCTAATAACGTTATTAAATATGATTTTTATAGAATAACTTCTTTAAGAAAGACCGAATATTATTTACCTCTGAAGGGACTCGAACCCTTAAAAAATGTATATTTTGAATATACTGTGTTTACCGGTTTCGCCACAAAAGTGAAAAGACACTTACTTTACCTTCATGAGGTTTATAACACCAAGTTTAATTGGTGTTATAAATATCGAGTTTAACCTCGTTGCCCTTGTAATTGATTTGCTAAACGAACACGAATACCATCACATACTGATTCAACAAGAATGCGAAGAAGATATTGTACTGAAACAACAGAATCATCATTTGTTGGGATTGGATAATCAATTCCACTTGGATCTCCATTTGTATCAATAAAAGCAATAACAGGAATATTAAGGCGTTTACATTCAGCTAACGCATTTTTTTCTTTAACAGGATCAATAATAATTGCACAACTTGGCATTTTATCTAAGTTACGTAAACCATCAAAATTTCTACGTAATTTTTCTAATTCACGTCGTTGTTTAATTAATTCTTTCTTCGTTAGAGTTGTATTACCTTGATCTTTTTCTAATGCTGCTAATTTAGAAATACGACTACGAATTGTTTGTTGATTCGTTAATAATCCACCTAACCAACGGTTAACAACATATAGAGCTTGACAACGTGTAGCTTCAAACATAATACTTTCCACTAAATGCGTTTTTGTTCCAACGATTAAAATGGAATTTCCTTGAGCAGCTTGTTTAAAAGTAAATTGACATGCTTTCTTTAAAAGAACCATTGTTTGAACAATATCAATAATATGGATATTACGCTCTTTCTTATAAATATATTGTTGCATTTTTGGATTCCAAGCATTTGCACGATGACCTAAATGAACACCTGCATATACCATATCAAAAAGCATATTTTGTTCTTGTTGTACCATAACGAATAATCTGTAAAATGTTAAAAAATAAATCGATCTATAGATAAAAGTAATAATTTCTTTAAAAAAAAATTTTAAATATTTATCTATAATACCATAAAAATAAGGTTTTAAGCAAGGTTAAAAAGAGGATAAAATTTGTTTATTAGTTAGTTAAAAGTAAAATATTAATAAATACATTAATTTTGTCCCATAAAAGGAAGTAAAGCTAAAATACGCGCCTGTTTCACTGCGCGTGTTAAAGCGCGTTGTTGTTTGGCTGTTAATTTTGTTAGACGACGAGGTTGAATTTTACCTTGTTCAGTAATAAATTTTTTTAATGTTTTTAAATTTTTATAATCAAAAACAATTTGTGCATCATTTTTTGAAGTAGAATCTGTCATAAAATAATAAAGTGTGTTATAAATTTTAGATAGTAGTAAGATAATTATAACATATCTGAACCTAATAAAGCGAACAAAAAACTAATAGTCACTAATAAATCAATGATAAAATTTATTAGCAACTATCACAAACAATATTGGTTTAAAATGTTAAAATATCTGGGAAAAAACGTTGGCTTTCAATTAGCATACCGGCTAATAAACCAAACCAAAGAGCTGCTAACACAGGGGCAGTTGATAAATATGTTGCAAAGTTTTTCATAATAAATTAAGAAATTTGATCACTAAAAAATGAGGTTTCTTAGTCCTCGTTTTTAAGAATAAAAAATAAAAGTTTTATTTAATCAAGGCTGTCTTTCTCAGCATAAATAAAGAAAGATAACATTGCAATTGCAGGAAAAATTAGTCCTACAACTGGAACAAAAATTGATGGAATAGATGAAATCATAATAATTTAAACAAAAAAGAGTATATCAACACAAATTTGTGTACTAAATAAAATAAATCGTATACTATACAACATTATACCATATAATTGTTTTTCTCTTTCAATATATGCATTAACTCAAGTAAAAAAGAAACTTAAACCTATGGTATAATAAGAATAAGTAAATAAAATCCTCAGTAGCTCAGTGGTAGAGCATTCGGCTGTTAACCGAATGGTCGTAGGTTCAAATCCTACCTGGGGAGTGTGAAAAACAAAAAATTTATTAGTACGTTTTAAAAGAATAGGTATCGACTTTAATTTACTAAGTTAGTAAATTAAAGTCTCTACCTAATAGACTATTCAGCCATATTAAAAACAGCATCAAAAACTTCTTGAACTTTCGTTCCTGAATCAATAGATTCTAACGGATCTTTACGTAAACGGTGGCGAAGACATAATGTAACAATGGCTGCAATGTGTTTTGTTGTTACTTCAGTTGCTCCATCAAATGCAGCTAAAGCACGAGCTGCACGGTTAGTAACAATATCACCACGTAACCCATCAACATCTAATTCAGAACAAACTTGCGAAATCTTAGTACGATATTCTTCTGAAAGTGTTACATCTTTCAGTACATTTTGAGCATCAATTACACGATTACGTAATTCAGTTTGTGATCCTTCATATAAGCCACGGAATTCTCCTGGGTTTGTATCAAATTGAGCACGTTCTTCTACAATTTTTACTCGTAAATCTGGTTCTTTCACCGTTCCAATTTGTGCATGCATACCAAATCGATCTAATAATTGTGGACGTAGTTCCCCTTCTTCTGGGTTACCAGAACCAATTAAAATAAAACGAGCTGGATGACAAATTGAAATTCCTTCACGTTCAACAGTATTCCAACCTGATGCTGCTGAATCTAGTAGTACGTCAACAAGGTGATCATCTAAAAGGTTAACTTCATCTACATATAAAATACCACGATTTGCTTTTGCTAAAAGTCCAGGTTCAAATGCTTTAACACCATCTGTTAAAGCTTTTTCAATATCAATTGTTCCACAAACACGGTCTTCAGTAGCACCCAGTGGTAAATCAACCATTGAAACTTTAACGGTATCAGTTGGTAATTCTTTACCTTCCATGACTTGTGAACGTACTTCATCACTCATTAATTCTGGATTCTTGGGATCTGAGTTAAAAGGGTCATTCTTAACAACTTGAATTTCAGGTAATAAATCAATTAATGCACGAACAGTTGTTGACTTACCTGTTCCACGATCTCCCATAATCATTACTCCCCCAATCTTAGGGTCGATTACATTTAAAAGAAGAGCTAATTTCATTTCTTCTTGCCCGACAATTGCGGTAAAAGGAAAAACCGGTCGCTGTGTTGTTGTATCGTTAACTGTCATAATTTTTTATAAAATATTTAAATAGTTTTTATCAGTCTCACTTATATTACTTTATGTATACATATTATACTATATTTAAATTTTTTACATAGTAAAATAAAATGAGGTTAAAAAGACTAGCTAATTTTTTATATAATATGATATAATACAAATATCATCCAAGGGGATATGGCGGAATTGGTAGACGCTACGGACTTAAAATCCGTTGACAATTATTGTCGTGAGGGTTCAAGTCCCTCTATCCCCAATTTTAGAAAAACAGAGCTAAAATTGACTATTATTATGTTTTACTTAGTATTTTAATAAAAAGAAAAATTAGTAAAAAAATAATATAGCACTTGACTTATTTTTGTTAAAATAAATAAAAATGATAAACATAAAGTTGAAGAAAAATCCTTTTTTTAACTTAAATTATCACTAAAAAAGAGTTTATATTATGTCTTTTTCTCAATATATTTATGGTCCAGTTACTACTGAAAAAGCTATTAATGAGGTAGAACAATTTGGACGATACTCACTTTTAGTAAGTAAGAAAGCAACGAAACCGATTATTAAAGAGCTCGTTGAATCGATTTGGAATGTAAAAGTTACACACATTTCAATGTCAGTTATTCCTGAAAAACGAGGAACTCGTGGAATGCGTGATACAAAACGTAACCGCGCAAAACGAGCTATTATTACCCTTAGTGCTGGGGAAACTATTAATTTATTTGATAGCTTACTACAAAACTAATAAAATATTAGTTTACTAAGAAAATATTACAAATAAAATTATGGCAATTCGAATTTATAAATCCTTAACACCGGGAACACGTTTTTGTGCCACAAACAAATTAGTTAGATTCCCAAATACAGCACAAACTAAAAAAAGTGCTAATATTAAGGGCTTCCAACGTTCAAAAGGTCGCAATAACCAAGGACGAATTACAGCTCGACATCGCGGTGGTGGGCATAAACGACGTTACCGTTTTGTTTTATGGAAACGTTTCGCTCAAAATAATCCAGGAAAAGTTATGGGATTAGAATATGATCCAAACCGTAACGCATTTCTTGCAAAAATTGAAACCAGCGAACAACAACACTATATTTTAGCTCCACAAGGGTTAGAATTAGGTCAAGTAATTGAATCAAGTCCGACAGCACCTTTAAAAACAGGAAACGCATTACCTTTAACAGCAATTCCAGTAGGTTCAGAAATTCATAATATTGAATTAGCGCCGACACAAGGAGCTAAATTAGTACGAGCTGCAGGAACATCAGCGCAAGTAGTTGCTAAAGAAGGCAAATATGCAAGTATTCGACTACCATCTGGTGAAGTACGTTTCGTCCTTCAAACTTGTTGGGCAACTTTAGGCCGTGTTGGAAATGAAGAGTACGCAAACATCCGAGATGGAAAAGCCGGTCGTAAGCGTTGGCGTGGTCGTCGTCCATATGTTCGTGGAAGTGTAATGAACCCGTGCGATCACCCACATGGTGGTGGTGAAGGGCGCGCTCCTATTGGGCGTTCACAACCTGTAGACCCATGGGGTAAACCAGCTTTAGGTCGACCGACGCGATCAAAATACCGCTATAGTAATAAATTTATTGTACGTCGTGCAAATTAATTTATTTTTATAATAATAAACGAATTAATATACAATGCCAAGATCTATTAAAAAAGGGCCTTTTATTGCTCGTCATTTACTTAAAATTTTAGCAAAAAAAGACGCTTCACTAAAAAATCAAGTTATTAAAACCTGGTCACGTAGTTCAACAATTATTCCTGCTATGATTGGTTATACCATTGCTGTTCATAATGGGCGAGAGCATATTCCAGTTTTTATTAGTGAAAATATGGTTGGCCATAAATTAGGCGAATTTGCTGTTACACGAACTTTTCGTGGACATGTTAAACAAGATAAAAAAGCGCGTCGCTAATATATAGTATTATTCTGTTACTGTCTACCAGGAACACCTCTTTGCTATGAATACAAAAAATACAACGAATCTTATCTTATCACATGGATATGCAATTCAAATGTCTGCTTTAAAAGCTCGACGCGTGATTGATACAATCCGTGGTCGTTCTTATGAAGAAGCAATTATGATTTTACGTTTTTTACCATACCGTGCGTGTGAACCAATTCTGCGCATCTTATCATCAGCAGCTGCTAATGCCGCTGAACAAAAACAATGGAAAAAAGCAAATTTAACAATTGAATTAGCATATGTAGATGAAGGACCAAAATTAAAACGCTTCCGTCCACGTGCTCAAGGTCGAGGAGCTCCTATTCAGAAACCTTCATGCCATATTACGATTGGTGTAAGTTCAGAAGAATAAAAAAAAATTAGGAGAGTACATTATGGGTCAAAAGATTCATCCTTTGGGATTTCGACTAGGGGTAACCCAAGAGCATACCGCGCATTGGTTCGTACCAAAACGTGAATATGCAGGTCTAATTTACCAAGATATTTTAATTAGAGATTATTTAAATAAAAAGTTTTCTGAACTTGGAATTATTTCTGTTCAGATTCATCGACAAAAGAAACGTCTAATTTTACATTTATCAGTAACACGTTTAGACATTCTTCTACGTCAGCCAAAAGATACTTTAAAAGTCGCACGTGCTGAGTTAAAGAAATTATTAACACAACATGATTCGCGTCTTCAAACTGAATTACACCAAGAAGGTGGATATACTGATCAAGCAATTAAATTTCAAATTCAAGCTGTAGAAAACCCAGATGTTCATGCGCAAGTCTTAGCATCATTAGTTGTTCAACAATTAGAAACACGTGTACCATTCCGTCGTGCTGTACGAGAAGTTATTCGTAAAGCTGAATTTGCTGGCGTTCGTGGAATTAAAATCCAAGTTTCTGGTCGTTTAAATGGGGCAGAAATTGCGCGAAGTGAGTGGGTTCGTAAAGGTCGTGTACCACTTCATACATTACGTGCCAAAATTGATTATGCTTTATGTACAGCAAAAACAATTTACGGTATTTTAGGTGTAAAAGTTTGGGTTTATCAACCTTAAACAAAAATCTATTACAAACGAAAAATTAAAATGTTACAACCAAAACGTACAAAATTTCGAAAATATCACCGAGGGCGTTTAAAAGGATCTGCTAATTCTGGTAACTACTGTGCTTTTGGTACTTATGCATTGCAAAGTACAGAGCGTGGTTGGGTAACAGCTCGTCAAATTGAAGCAGGACGACGTGCCATGACACGTTATGCTCGTCGAGGTGGTAAATTATGGATTCGTCCTTTCCCAGATAAATCAATTACTGTGCGAGCGGCTGAATCACGAATGGGATCAGGTAAAGGAACTCCAGATTATTGGGTTGCTGTTATTAAGCCTGGACGCATTCTTTATGAGATGGCTGGAGTGTCAGAAGCAACTGCAAAAAAAGCAATGAGACTTGCCGCTTATAAAATGCCAGTAAAAACACGTTTTATTGTTAGACAAATGGATAAAGCCAAATAACGAATTTATTACCTAACAAAAACGAAAATATTTAATCAAGGAATACTTTTATGATTCAAGCTCAATCATACCTTAATGTGGCTGATAATAGTGGTGCTCGAAAAATTATGTGTATCCGCGTTCTGATTGGAAGTCGACGTAAATATGCAAAAATTGGAGATACGATTATTGGTGTTGTAAAAGAAGCCACACCGAATATGCCAATTAAAAGATCGGACATTGTTCGAGCCGTTGTTGTTCGTACCCGTAAAGCAGTACGACGCGATAGTGGCATGCTACTTCGATTTGACGATAACGCCGCCGTTATTATTAATAAAGATGGGAACCCATGTGGAACACGTGTTTTTGGACCTGTTGCCCGTGAGTTACGAGAACAAAATTTTACAAAAATTGTTTCTTTAGCCCCAGAAGTTTTATAAATTTATATAATGAAGTCACAAACATATAAGTCTCTATATTCAGAAACAATCTATGCGAACGTTGCTAAACGTTTAGAAATTAGTAACCCGCATCAAATCCCGAAGATTAAAAAGATTGTTATTAACCGTGGCTTAGGAGAATCTGCTCAAGTATCTTCTTTATTTGCCGCGTCACGACAAGAACTTGCAACTGTTACAGGTCAACACAGTGTACCAACGCTAGCAAAAAAGTCTATTGCGGGATTTAAAATCCGTGAAGAAATGACGATTGGCTGCATGGTAACTTTACGTGGTGAACGTATGTATGCATTTCTTGATCGATTAGTTCATTTAGCTCTTCCACGAATTCGTGATTTTCGTGGAATTAAACGATCAGGTTTCGATGGAAAAGGAAACTATACTTTAGGCCTTACTGATCAATTACTGTTTCCTGAAATTGATTTTGATAAAATTGCTCGTTTAGATGGAATGAATATTTCAATTGTAACAACTGCAAAAACTGACCGTGATGCAGAAGTTTTATTAGAAACTATTGGCATTCCTTTTGCTCAAACTGGAAAATAGCAATTTGCATCAACTTTTAGGTCCCAATATTTTTTAATTAATTATGCACACTATTGCTGATACATTAACGCGTATTCGTAATGCTCAATTACGTAAAGCACGATATGTTTTAATCCCAAAAACAAACATGGCAAAACAACTTGTCATGATTTTATCAAATGAAGGGTTTTTAGACGGTGTAGAAGAGTTATCACAAAAGACTCAAAAAGCATCGCAACGTTTTTTACGTGTTTCTTTACCCGCTCAAAATCAAACAACAAAAGCAAAACCTCATGTTATGAAAGTCGTAAGTAGACCTGGGTGTCGTGTTTATGTAAACGCTAAAAATATCCCATCACCACGTCAAAATATGAGTATTTGTATTCTTTCAACTTCAAAAGGTCTCTTAACGAATAAAGAAGCTCGACTTTTAGGGGTTGGTGGTGAAGTACTTTGTACTGTTTGGTAACACTTTAATTATTGAGGAAATTATCTATGAAAGTACGCTCATCTGTTAAAAAAATGTGCGAACATTGTCGCTGTATTCGTCGACGTGGGCGCGTATTAATTATTTGTAAAGTTAAAAAACATAAGCAACGTCAAGGTTAAATTATTCTTGCTAACAATTTATGCAAAAAACAAAACGAAAAAATTTAACAACTCTAAAACGAAAGAAAAAAATTACTAATGGTATTGTGTATATTAATGCAACCTTTAATAATACATTAGTCACAATTACTGATTGGACAGGAAATGTATATTCATGGTCATCAGCTGGGGCTTGTGGCTTTCGTGGTGCAAAGAAAAGCACACCATTCGCTGCTCAAACAGCAGTAAGAGTCGCATTACAACCCTGTATTGATCGTGGATTACAAACTGCTGAAGTTATTTTATGTGGACCTGGGTCTGGCCGTGAAACAGCTTTACGTGCAGTTCATACCGCAGGTGTACGTCTAACTTTAATTCGCGATGTTACGCCAGTTCCACACAATGGATGTCGACCAAAGAAAAAACGTCGCATTTAACGGTTTTTTGAAGACAATAAAAAAAACAATATTAAGAGTTATACCGTATTATTCTTCTTAACATTCTTCAAACTTTTTGATTCTTTATGTCACTTTCTAGTGCTAAAAATCTAACTTCTGTTTCAAATAAATTTACTATCCATCATCAACAAGAGCGTGTGGATTCAAAACAAGGAATTTATGGATGTTTTCGTATTGGACCATTTAAAGGAACAAAATCATTAACATTCGCAAATTTATTACGTCGAACATTACTCCATGAAATACCAGGTACTGGTATCGTGCAAGTAATTTTCCAAACTCCTACACACGAATTCTCAACTCTTCCTGGAGTACAAGAATCGGTGATTGATATTCTCTTAAACCTAAAACAACTTACTTTTCAAGGATATTGTGGAACCTATAAACGTGGAACAATTTCTAAGAAAGGCCCCGCAATTATTACAGCTAAAGATTTAAATTTGCCATACCCTATTATTGCAAGTTTTCCAGATCAAATTATTGCACACCTTAATACTGGATTCGAGTTTAAGATGGATTTTATTTTGAAAACAGATAAAGGCTCATCCCTTCCAATGTTGAAAAAATCGGTTACATCTTCTTCTTCATTATTTTTACAAAATGATTTTAGTCCCATTAAAAAAGTAAATTATACAATTTGTGAAGAACGATTAAAAGAATGGATTGAACTAGAGATTTGGACAGATGGTAGTATTCAACCCTATTTAGCTCTTCAAACAGCTGTACAAAATATTTTTTGTGAATTTGAAGATTTATATCCAAAGACTTTAGAATTAAGTACTGAATCATTCTATTCTAAACAATTAAATTTACACAATCATAGAATTGAAAATTTATTTCTTCCTATTGATATGTATAAAGGATTAAAATGTAAACAATTAAAAAATGATAAGAATTTAGAAAATTTTCACAATTGGGAAATGTTTTCTAAAGAATATGATGTATCATTAGATTTATTGAAACCTTTTTTTCTTAAAAAGTAATTTATTAAACTATGACAAATGAAGCCTCTGTAAAATTATCAGCCTATACAGGTATTGGCCGACGAAAAACATCAGTAGCCAGAGTTGGGCTCTCTGAAACAACTGAAAAAACAAGTTTTTTTATTAATGGGCAACCTGCATCGCATTATTTATGCGCAAACCCAACTTTATTAGCTAAAGTTTGTGCACCATTAGATCTACTTGGGGTTGAAAATACGTTCTCTATTAATGCTGTTGTAAATGGCGGAGGACTAACAGGACAAACGGATGCTATCCAATTAGGATTAGCACGTGCTCTTACACAATTAAGCCCTAAGTATCAACCTTTATTACGTAGTGAAGGTCTTTTAACGCGAGATTCACGTCGTGTTGAGCGAAAAAAATATGGCTTAAAGAAAGCTAGAAAAGCTCCACAATTTTCAAAGCGTTAATTTATATCCCTTTTTTGTATTATGACATATGCAATTATCGAAGCTGGGGGACATCAATTAAGAATTGAAGTTGGTCGATTCTATGACATTGACTATGTGCCCCAATCAAAACCTGAAGCTCAACTATTTTTTCAACGTGTACTTCTTCTTTCATATCAAACAGAAACTATTTTTGGAAAACCTTGGATTCCAGGTAGTTATGTGCGTGCAAAAGTTTTATATCACTTTCAAAAGAAAAAGGTACGCGTCTATAAAATGCGTCCCAAGAAGAAAACACGCAAAATTCAAGGACATCGCCAATTACAAACTCGTATTTATATTGAGTCAATTGGTATGGCTTCAACAGAAGCGTAAACACTTTTAAACGTTTATCGAATATGCCAACTAAAAATAAAGAACGTACAAAAACTCTTTTATTAGAAGAAGTACAAAGTTTTACAGTTCGGGTTAAAGAATTAACATCACATCTTCAAAAAAATCCAAAAGATTTTTCTGCAGAACGTGGACTGTATCAAATCTTAGCAAAGCGCAAGCGTTTATTAAAATACTTAAATACTCTATAAACCAAAGAAAAAGTAAATTTAGTAATACATTTTCGCTTACATAGAATTTTTCTTTTCTTTATACATTATTATTCTATGCCAACATTTCAACAATTAGTTCGTAAAAATCGTTTTTCTATTGAAAAGAAAACAAAATCACCAGCACTTGTAAATTGCCCACAACGTCGCGGCGTATGTACACGTGTTTATACAACAACACCGAAAAAACCAAACTCTGCTTTGCGTAAAGTTGCTCGTGTCCGTCTAACTTCTGGTTTTGAAGTAACAGCTTATATCCCAGGAATCGGACATAATATTCAAGAACACTCTGTTGTTCTTGTGCGTGGAGGGCGAGTTAAGGATTTACCAGGTGTTCGCTATCATGTTGTACGTGGCGCCTTAGATACAGCGGGTGTAAAAAATAGAACACAACGCCGTTCGAAATATGGGGCTAAAAAACCTTAATATTCAACAATATTAAGTAAATTTTTATAACTTTTCTAATCTATGTCTCGACGCAAAAAAAATATTTCTAAATCGATTAAACCTGATGCGGTTTACCGAAGCACTGTTGTTTCAATGTTAATCTCACGAGTTTTAATGGATGGTAAACGTTCATTAGCTCAGAGAATTGTTTACTCAACTTTACAAATTATTGAAACACGCACTCAAGAAGATCCTTTACAAGTATTAGAAAAAGCTCTACGTCATGTGACACCAATTGTGGAGGTAAAATCTAGACGTATTGGGGGATCAATTTATCAAATTCCACAAGAAATTAAACGTTCACGTGGTACAACTCTTGCTGTTAAATGGTTATTACAAGGAGCACAAAGCCGTAATGCTTTTAGTTTTTCAGAAAAACTAGCACAAGAAATTATTGATGCTTCTCAATCTTTAGGCTCAGCTATTAAGAAGAAAGAAGAAGTTCACCGAATGGCTGAAGCAAATAAAGCTTTTGCACATTTTAAGAGTTAACTACATTCGTATAATTTGTTTCATTATATTTTATATTAATAGAAACAGAAATTTTTGATTACAATTCTACTTTAATTATCTTTTACTTTGCAATTATTATTGGTTGCAAAAATCTTAAAATATTTAGCTTATGGCACGCGAAAAATTTGAACGTACGAAACCACACGTAAATATTGGAACAATTGGTCACGTTGACCACGGAAAAACAACATTAACAGCAGCTATTACAATGGCTTTAGCAGCACGCGGAAATGCAGCTGCTAAACGTTATGATGAAATTGATGGTGCTCCAGAAGAAAAGGCACGTGGAATTACTATTAATACAGCTCACGTAGAATACGAAACTGAGACACGTCACTATGCTCATGTAGATTGTCCAGGACACGCAGATTATGTTAAAAACATGATTACAGGTGCTGCGCAGATGGATGGAGCAATTCTAGTTGTCTCTGGTGCAGATGGTCCAATGCCACAAACAAAAGAGCATATTCTATTAGCAAAGCAAGTTGGAGTTCCAAACATTGTAGTCTTTTTAAACAAAGAAGATCAAGTTGATGATGAGGAACTACTAGAATTAGTAGAATTAGAAATTCGTGAAACATTAAGCGAATATGATTTCCCAGGTGATGATATTCCTTTAACATCTGGATCAGCATTATTAGCACTACAAGCCGTTACTGAAAACCCTGAAATTAAAGCTGGTGAAAGTAAGTGGGTAGATAAAATTTATGCACTAATGGATTCAGTAGACGAATATGTACCAACACCAGAGCGTGAGACAGATAAGTCTTTCCTAATGGCAATTGAAGATGTATTCTCAATTACTGGACGTGGTACTGTAGCAACTGGACGTATTGAACGTGGTATTGTTAAAGTTGGTGACACAGTAGAACTAGTAGGTCTACGCGAAACTCGTGAAACAACTGTAACAGGTCTAGAAATGTTCCAAAAAACTCTAGATGAAGCTTTTGCTGGAGATAACGTAGGAGTTCTAGTTCGTGGTGTTCAAAAAGAAGATATTGAACGTGGTATGGTTCTTGCTCAACCAGGTTCAATTACGCCACATACTGAGTTTGAATCACAAGTATATATTTTAACTAAAGAAGAAGGAGGACGTCATACTCCATTCTTTACAGGTTACCGACCACAATTCTATGTACGTACAACTGACGTAACTGGAAAGATTACTGCTTTCACAGCTGATGATGGAAGTGCAACAGAAATGGTTATGCCTGGTGATCGAATTAAAATGGATGTTGAATTAATTCAACCTATTGCTATTGAAAATGGAATGCGTTTTGCAATCCGTGAAGGTGGTCGAACAGTAGGAGCTGGTGTAGTTTCAAAAATTACAAAATAAAAAATTATTAATATTTTAGGGGTTATCGTAATCCCTAAAATATTGATATAAAAAACTTTATTATGCTACTAAACAAAATTTCGTTATCACCAATCGATGAAAAACTAAATGAACGTTTAAACGTACAAATTGGTGATACTATTAAAATCGATACGAAGATTCGTGAAGGCGAGCGAGAACGAATTCAACAATTTGAAGGGACTGTTATTGCAAAGCATAACGCAGGTTATAATACAACTATGACAGTGCGCAAAACATTTCAAGGTGTAGGAATTGAACGTGTAATTTTACCATTCTCACCACGTATTGCTGGTTTAAAAATTATTCAGTCAGCACGTGTACGTCGCGCAAAATTATATTATCTTCGTGAACGCCAAGGAAAAGCAGCTCGTTTAAAACAAATTTTTTAAGAAACTCTTTTCATAGGTCTAAACCATTATTAAGAAAAATTTATTTGATAAATAATATACTATCTTTTAAGATAGTATATTATTCTTCACATAATAATAAAAAAACTTTTTTATCAAAAACCGCTAATTGTGATAACATTTTACGGTTTAAAACAATATTTTTTGACCGTAATGAATGCATAAATGTACTATATTTACCAGAATTCTGGCGTACAATTGCATTAATACGTGTAATCCATAATTGACGATACATGCGTTTCTTTAATGCGCGGTGTGTATAACCATATTTTAAAGAATGCATTACTTGTTGATTAGCTGTACGAAATAGAACAGATCGTGATCCTTGAGCACCTTTAGCTAAGGATAAAATCTTCTTATGTCGTTTGCGTTTAGTTGCTCCGCGTTTAACTCTACTCATAGAAAATACTATTACTATAATTTTATAATTAAAATTATAACAAATGACTTGTAAAAAGTCAATTATAAATCAAAAGAGTAAGGAAAATTATATAGACGTAAAAGGGTAAATTATGGTATTATATATTTAAGTAATAAAAATGCCTGCTTAGCTCAGTTGGTAGTAGCAGCGGTCTTGTAAACCGCAGGTCATCGGTTCGAATCCGATAGTAGGCTTAACTTTTTTCTTATACTAATAAAACACATTGCATTTTTTTCGTAGACTGTGGTACCATTTTTATTAATCTAAATCTATAGTTTACAAACATTAAATATGATAAACCCAATTGAAATTATTTTCAGCAATATTTATTTAACGAGTCCAATCTCGATTATTGGGTTATTAGCCCTTTATTATAGTTTTATTATTGGCTCAACACAAGTAATTTTCTGTTATATTGGAATTGCTTGTAGTCAAATCTTATTATATCTAAGTGTTTCCCTTGGTTGGGTCCCTTTTTTAGAGTCTTGGTTACAATCCTTACCTATTTTATTTTTATTAAGTCTTATTGTTTGTGGATATATTCTAAAACAACCCCTACAAAAACAAAATACTTTTTCTATTACTAAAGGAATAGAAAATCTATTATTATTTGGATTCTTAACATTAGCAAATCCAATGGTTTTTTTAGAAAGCTCGCGTTTTCTATTTTTAACGAATACAAATGAAGCTAACATTATAACATTTTTACAAATTGCAGGTAGTGGCTTTATTATTAATTATTCTTTTAATATCATACTGCTTTTAGGGAGTGAATTTATTAATGTATTATTCCCAATGTTAAGTTCAACAAGTATTCTGAAAAATATTGAACTTGGAATTCGTATATTAAGTATTAGTTTATTACTTTATACTTTTGGACGTTACCCATGGCGTAGTAGTCATACATTTTTCTTTACACCAAAAAATTTATATAAACCAAAACCTGAAAGAAAAGTTGGAAAATCTTTATCACGTTTAATGCCTTATAGAAAAGTTAAACTTTATATGTTAAAGAAACGTCAATCAAACCCATGGACAACAGTAAAACAAAATCGAAAAACTGGGTCCAAATTTGAAAAGAAACGTGAAGAGTTACAAAATATTTATCCACTAATTAATGGTCAATTATATAATATTTATGCTGATAACCCAGTTCGTACAAATTCGAGCCGTATTTGGCATCAAAACTCACGTGCGAGTAAACCGATGTGGTTAAATGGTTTCGTTCGTGTATTATATTTATATGACCGTCAAGGACAAACAGATAACTCGCAAGATTCTAAAAATAAAAGTTTGAGTGAAGGACGTAGTTATGCAGTTAAAAAGTTTTATGAATCTAAAACTCATGCTGGATTCCTAAAATTCTCATATTTTCTTCCTGAAGTAAAAACAAAAACATCTTTATTAAATGCTCAATTTTTACAGGAAACAATGACTCGTCCAGAAAAATATATGAGTTCATTTCCAACAAAAATATATTACCCAAATAAACCAAATGTAAAATAAATTATACAAATATTTATGGTATAATTAAACTAGTTTAAAAATAGATGATTTACTAGGTATGAAACATAAACAATTAATTATATGTCACGTTATCGAGGTCCTCGAGTAAAAGTTTTACGTAAATTTATCGAACGAGCTAATCGTTCACAAACTACAACTGGAAATGGACAAATTCTTCCAGGATTTTCAACAAAAGTACCCAAAAAACAAGTAGGACCTGGTCAACATGGTGCTATGCTTGTTCGTAAAAAGCGTTCTGATTATGGCCAACGTCTATTAGAAAAGCAAAAGTTACGTTATAATTATGGGATTACTGAAAAACAGTTAGTGCAATATGTAAAAGTTGCTTTACGTTCAAAAGAAGCAACTGGTTTTGCATTATTACAACAATTAGAAATGCGTTTAGACACGATTGTCTTTAATTTTGGTTTAGCTCCAACAATTCCAAGCGCACGTCAATTAATTAATCACGGGCATGTTCGTGTTAATGGTAAAAAAGTAACGATTCCAAGTTACCAATGTCAACCAGGTGAAAATATTAGTTTTTTAACTGATAAATTTTTACAAACTGCTAAAGAAAATAATGGCGGAGCTATTAAAATTAATAACTCTCAAACGCACCTTAGTTGGGATGATCAAACCAATAAAGGAACGATTTTAGGATTTGCAGCACGCTCTTCAGTGTTATTAAATATTAATGAGCTTTTAGTTGTTGAATTTTATTCACGTAAACTATAAAAATGATTTTTTTTTAAGATACATTAAAATAATTTAATGTATCTTAAATTAATAAAATTTATTAAATTAAAAAAATACTTAGTGTTTTGATAAGTCAAAACACTAAGTATTTGTCCACGAATAGTCTAGGGTCAAAAAACGTTTACACCTAAATAATATAGATTTATAACGAAGAACCTAGTCCAGTGTACGAACCATAAAAGAAGACACCCGCAAGTGTAATTGCTGCTAGTCCTGCAGCCGTACCAACAAGCCATAATGGGATTCGTCCCGTTGTACCAGTATTTGCCATATTTCCTTCTCCTGTTTGTTATTTTTATTTTGTAATAAAGAAAAAATAAGTATACTTATTTTTTTATAAAGCTGTTTACTTTTTTAAATATCTTAACTTCATTAGTTAAAGAAATAACTTGAGAATAAAATACCTAAAACGAAAATACAAAGTAGTCCCCAATAAAGACTAGTTCGGTTAAGCTCAACAACTTGCTTATTTGGATTCGGTCCAGACATAGATTATATACTCCTGTAAATAAAATTTTATATGTTTATCGCTGAATAAACTGCATTGCTGTGATTGATCCTAAAAAGAAAACTGTAGGAATTGCTAATGCATGAACAGCAAGCCAACGAACCGTAAAAATTGGATATGTAATTGATTTTGGTGATGCCATAGAAAAATTAGTAAATATCAGTAAATTATACCGCTGTAATTTTTTATAAATTAATTCGGACTTAATTCTTTAACTTGTTCTAATGAATTAAAACGATCAGTTAATAACGGAATTTCTTGACGAGTAGCTGTAAAGTATTCGTTTGGTCGAGGTGTACCAAATACATCATATGCTAACCCTGTACTTACAAATAACCACCCAGAAATAAATAAAGCCGGTAATGTGATACTGTGAATTACCCAGTAACGGATACTCGTAACAATATCTGAAAATGGGCGTTCTCCTGTTGAACCAGACATAGAATAACTCCAAAAATATAAGTAAATTGATTTTGTCTTTTTATTTATGTTGCTAATAAAAAAGCATACATAAATCATACAGATGTTCCAACGTATAGTTTTATAGAATATAGTATAACAAAGAACGCAAAATTTATCTAGTATTACAAATAAAATTCTTTTTATTCAGAAGATAGTACAGGGGAAAGACAGGAAATTTGAACTAAAATATCTAAAAGTGCTTTAAGTAAAGGTACCGCTGTCGTCGAACTTTGTTGATTTGATCGTGGATTTAAGTCCAGTAATAAGAAACAAATATATTGGGGACTCGGGGATGGATAAGCAATTAAAAAACTAGTTAAACGACGTTTGCTTTGTAAAGTATAAACAGAAGTTCCAGTCTTACCCGCTAAACGATAATCTGAAAATGCTCCTTTTTGAGCTGTTCCATATTCAATTACTTCTTCTAATAAACGCAACAAAAACCCACAGGTACGTACTGAGAATACCCGATTTTGATCGTGGAAACTTTGTTGGTCCAAATTTGAAGAAGTCTTTAAAAAAGTATTAGGAGCTAATACAAATTTTTTAACTAAAAATGGTTGTACTGGTTTTCCCTGATTAAATAAGCTTGTATAAATATGAAGTAACTGAAATGGGGTTAATGAAAAACCATGCCCTAAAGCAAAAAATAAAGCTGTTTCTGGTGTTTTAATAAATTCTCTTTGAAATGGTAAATTTACGTGATTTTCATAAGGTAAATTCATATTAAACGAGTTCAAAGGTGAAATATTTAAATACTTTAACCACTTATAATACACTAAAGGACTTAATCGACTCATAATATGAATTAAACCAATATTACTAGAACGAGCCACTAAGGTTTCTAATGTTAAAATATTTGGTTGTGAACGAATAAATTGTTCTTGAGAAGAAGTAGCATTAAAAAAATATGAACTTTTTGTTTTAATACACCCTTCATCCACGATTACTGTTTTCGAATTAATAACATTTGATTCTAAAGCAATGGCTAAATTAATAGGTTTAAAAGTAGAACCGGGTTCATACAATTCTAAAATTGGCCATGGATTTAAAATAGCCATAGGGGTTTCTGTGTACTTATATGGGTTAAACTGAGGGAAAATACTTAAAGCTTTAATCGCACCAGAATAACAATCTAATACAACACCTAGACCACGCTTTGCAGACACTAATTCTAAGCCTTCCTTTAAAATGGAAGAAAATTGACGTTGTAAACGAATATCCAAAGAGGTCTGTAACCAAACTAAATTTGAAATAATCGAATAATTTGAAACTGAACTTATATTTTGGACAATAAAATTACAACTTTGTTCAATCCCTGATAAACCTTGATTAGTTGAATTAACATAACCAATACAATTAGCTACTAATTCTTTATAAGGGTAAATACGAGAAGACTTAACTAAAATATCAATACCTGGAACGTTATAGGCTTTAATACGTTGCGCTTTATTGGGATGTAGATTAAAAATTAGTGGCGTATAATTAGATTGACGTGATAAAAAATCATATAAAGCTAATGGTTGACATTCCAAAACCGGTGCTAATTTACGACTAATTTCTAAAAAATGTCCATTCGCTGCCGCTGGATATACATAAATATCATACGTCGATTGATCAAAAGCCAAAGGAATTTTATAAGTATCACAGATAATACGACGAGAGAAAGCTTTTTTAGATAACCCAGACGGCTGAGAAATTTGTTGTGTTAATTTCGAGAAAAAAGTAAGACTAAAAAGACGAAAAACAATTATTAGATAACAAGAAAAAAAAAAATACGATAAAAATTGAAAGCGATTATAAAAAATAGTCCTCATAATAATGAGTAGAAATTTTTTTATTTACTTTAACATTACAAATTACTTTATTAATTAAATAGCGGCCATACATACATTGAATATTGATTATGAGTTCGGTCAAAATCTTTTGTTAAGCTGCTAAAAGGTTTAGTAGTTTTCTCAGATACGGGTAATAAGGGAATCGTGTTATACTCAGCCCAATAAAAAGAATATAAATTACTAGCTTTAGACATATTTAAATTCTTAAATTCAACTAAATTAGCTTCAAGCATTAAAAAATGTGAATAATGATTAAGCGTTTCTAATCGTAAATAGGCTTTTTTAATTTGCGTTTGACTACTTATATAAAGTTTACACGTAAATAAACTACTGATCAAAATAATAATAGATATTAATTGTAAATAATAAAACGAATTGAAAAAAAAAATTCTTTTCATATTAATACAAAAAAAAACAACGAAAATGGGGCGAACGACGGGGATCGAACCCGCGAATAATGGAGTCACAATCCATTGCCTTACCACTTGGCGACGCCCGCCACTTTATTTATACTTTTATTATACCATAAAATATTCAAAACGTCCAATATAAAAAAGCATTACCACGGATAGGATTCGAACCTACACACGACAACTTAGAAGGTTGATGCCCATCCCTTAGGCGACCGTGGCATCTTTAGAGAAGTAATTTAATACTTCTCTAAATATAGTATAACAAAAAAAAAGACTCAAATAAAGTTTTCTACATAAAATTTGATAAGAAAATAATATAAAAAATTACGATTTTTGAGATTCTAAATTTTCTTTTGCAGAATAAAAAGTATCAAGTGTAATTAAATTTACTCCTAAAGTTTTCGCATAACGCTCAGTATTTGTTTGAACTTTTTTACGAACAAATCCTGGAATGTGGTTTAACTCTTCTTGTGCCTCCGAATCCCATTTAATATCTGTTTCAGAAGTAACCGGACTAGTTAGTTTTGTATCATGACCACCAAAGATCTCTAATAAATGATCTTCCATTCCTAATGTGAAAGAATTATAAACAATATCTGCAATTTGATTTGTTCCTTCATACCCTAAAAATGGTCTATAACCAAGAGAGAAATTTTGAATATGAACAGGTGATGAAATCACCCCACATGGAATATTTAATCGTTTTCCAACATGACGTTCCATTTGAGTACCAAAAATTGCTGTTGGATCAATACGTTCAATCATTTCACAAATTTGTGCATGATCATTTGTAATAATAATTTCATCACAGAAACCTTGAATTTGTTCAGTAAACCATAAATTATCATGAATACAATAGGTACCAGAACAAGCGACAAAAATCCCCATCTCACGAGCTAGAACTTTGGTTATTGTAGAAGCATGAGTTGCATCACCAAAAACTACAGCCCTTTTTCCTGTTAAATTTTGGCAATCAATTGAGCGCGAAAACCAAGCAGCTTGTGAGATAAAAAAAGTTTGTTTTTGAACAAAAGAAGTAAAATTAACCTTGGATTTACATAAAGACGAAGTATTTAATAATGATTCGATATTTTTTACCCATTTACCTGTTTCAACTAGCCCTAATGGGATCGTTGAAACATAAGGCATATTCCAATTTCTTTCTAAATATTTGGCCGTCATCAAACCAACCTCACGATAAGGAACAATATTAAACCACGCCTTTGGCAATGTTTTTAACTGTTCTACTGTACATTTTTCAGGTAAAATAACATTAATTTTAATATTTAAAGATTTTAAAATTCGTTGTAATTCTTGATAGTCATGTGTTGAATGAAACCCAAGGGCAACAAATCCAATTAAATTAACCGACGGCTCCTCAGTTTTTTCAACTGATGAAATAGTTTCTGAATTACAAAAATATTCAACAATTTGCTGTAATGTTTTATCAACTGCTTGAAATTCATTAATACGATAGTGATTTACATCTGCTAATAAGATATTTGATGAAGTTGAAATTGATGCACGTTCAATAAAATTTTTTAAATCTTCTTGTAAAATACTTGAGGTACACGTAGGGGTTACGACAATTAAATCTGGACTTTCTTCACGATCTTTTCTACGAATATTATTTAAAACACGGTCTTGGGAACCTTGAGCAAGAACATGGCGATTTACGACGCTAGTAGTAACTGGTGTAAAATCACGTTCACGTTCTAACATTGAATTCATAACATTAAAATAATCATCACCTAATGGGGCATGCATTAAAGCATGCATATTTTTAAATGAGCTAACAATGCGTAATGTCCCAATATGAGCTGGCCCCATATACATCCAATAAGCTAATTTCATAATTTTGTTTCCTTAAACTAAAGCATTCGTTATATATGTATAGGTTATATCATGATCATAGAGTAACTATTAAATAAACCAAATATATAGAAAATGTAATTTATGCGAATTATTGGTCCCTCTTATATATTTAAAGAATGATATACTTTTTACAGAAAGAAAGTATATTTCTTTTAAAACAGCTAAGAAGAATTTTCATATTAATAAAACATATGAACTAAAATTGGTGTCATTCTATGACAGCAAATAATTATTATTAGAATATAGGAGATGCTTGATGACAATTCGTCCACCAAAGCATGAAGCAAAAAAAATTAAAATTCTTGTTGATACAAACACGGTAAGTACATCGTTTGAAAAGTGGGCTAAACCAGGACACTTTTCTCGTACGTTAGCCAAAGGTCCAACTACAACTACGTGGGTTTGGAACTTACACGCTGATGCTCACGATTTCGATAGTCACACTACCGATCTAGAAGATATTTCTCGTAAAGTTTTCAGTGCTCACTTCGGTCAGTTAGGAATCATCTTAATTTGGCTAAGTGGTATGTATTTCCACGGAGCACGTTTTTCAAACTATGAAGCTTGGTTAACTGATCCAACAAACATCAAACCAAGTGCACAAGTTGTATGGCCAATTGTTGGTCAAGAAGTTTTAAATGGTGATGTTGGAGGTGGTTTCCAAGGTATCCAAATTACGTCAGGATTTTTCCAGTTATGGCGTGCAAGCGGAATTACAACGGAACTTGAACTATATAGTACTGCTATTGGCGGATTAGTATTAGCAGGGCTAATGTTCTTTGCTGGTTGGTTCCACTACCATAAAGCAGCACCAAAGCTAGAATGGTTCCAAAGTGTTGAATCTATGATGAACCACCACCTTGCTGGATTACTAGGATTAGGATCATTAGCTTGGGCAGGTCACCAGATTCATGTAGCCTTACCAATTAACTTATTATTAGATGCTGGTATTGATCCAAAAGAAATTCCATTACCTCACGAATTTCTACTTGACCGTCAATTAATGGCACAACTATATCCAAGTTTTGCTCAAGGATTAACACCATTCTTTACAATGCACTGGGCTGCATACGGAGATTTCCTTACGTTTAAAGGTGGTCTAAACCCTGTTACAGGTGCATTATGGTTAACAGATATTGCACACCACCATTTAGCAGTAGCAGTATTATTTATTATTGCTGGTCACATGTACCGTACAAACTGGGGTATTGGACACTCATTCAAAGAAATTCTTGAAGCTCACCGTGGACCATTCACTGGAAACGGACATAAAGGGCTATATGAAATTTTAACAACATCATGGCATGCACAACTTGCTATTAACCTTGCATTATTTGGTTCTTTAAGTATTATTGTTGCACACCACATGTATGCAATGCCAGCTTACCCATATATTGCTGTTGATTACGGAACTCAGCTATCACTATTTACTCACCATACATGGATTGGTGGATTCTGTATTTGTGGTGCTGCGGCTCATGGGGCAATCTTTATGGTTCGTGATTATGATCCATTAAATAACTATAACAACGTATTAGACCGTGTGATTCGTCACCGTGATGCTATTATTTCTCATTTAAACTGGGTATGTATTTTCCTAGGATTCCATTCATTTGGTTTATACATCCATAATGATACAATGAGTGCATTAGGACGTCCACAAGATATGTTCTCAGATACTGCGTTACAATTACAGCCAGTATTTGCACAGTGGGTTCAACAAACACATATGAGTGCACCAGATCTAACAGCTCCAAATGCACTTTTAGGCACAAGCCCTGTTTGGGGTGGTGATACAATCGCAATTAATGGAAAAGTAGCAATGATGCCGATTCCATTAGGAACTGCTGACTTTATGGTTCACCATATTCACGCTTTTACTATTCATGTAACTGTGTTAATTTTATTAAAAGGTGTACTTTTTGCTCGTAGTTCACGTTTAATTCCAGATAAAGCAAATCTTGGTTTCCGATTCCCATGTGATGGTCCTGGACGTGGTGGTACATGTCAGGTATCTGGTTGGGATCATGTATTCTTAGGTCTATTCTGGATGTATAACTGTATTTCTGTTGATATTTTCCACTTCAGTTGGAAAATGCAATCTGACGTATGGGGAACAGTAACAGATCAAGGTATTTCACATATTACAGGTGGTAACTTTGCATTAACTGCAAACACTATTAATGGTTGGCTACGTGATTTCTTATGGGCTCAATCATCACAAGTATTACAGGCATATGGTTCTGCACTTTCTGCATACTCACTTACATTCCTAGCTGCACACTTCATCTGGGCATTTAGTTTAATGTTCTTATTCAGTGGACGTGGATACTGGCAGGAATTAATTGAATCTATTGTATGGGCACATAACAAACTTCGTGTTGCTCCAGCAATCCAACCACGTGCATTAAGTATTACACAAGGTCGTGCAGTAGGTGTTGCACATTACTTACTTGGTGGAATTTGTACAACTTGGGCATTCTTCTTAGCACGTATTTGTGCAGTTGGATAGAATTCCTAAAGTGAAACAATTTAGATTTCGATATCGAATATTATTTGGAGAAAACAATGGCGAAAAAATTTCCGCGATTCAGTCAAGCTCTAGCACAAGATCCAACGACACGTCGTTTATGGTTCGGAGTAGCAACAGCTCACGACTTTGAGAGCCATGATGGAATGAGTGAAGAACTTTTATATAGTAAAATCTTTGCTTCTCATTTTGGTCAACTTGCAATCATTTTCTTATGGACGTCAGGTAACTTATTCCATGTTGCTTGGCAAGGTAATTTTGAACAGTGGGTTGCTGACCCACTTCATGTACGTCCGATTGCTCATGCAATTTGGGATCCACACTTTGGAGAATCAGCAATTAACGCTTACACACGAGGTGGGGCTTTAGGACCGGTAAACATTTGTTATTCCGGTGTTTACCAATGGTGGTACACAATTGGTATGCGTACTAACATGGACCTATATTTAGGTTCAATTTTCTTATTAATTGTAGCTGGTCTATTTTTATTTGGTGGATGGTTACACTTACAACCACGTTTTACACCTGGCGTAGCATGGTTTAAAAATGCTGAGTCTCGTTTAAACCACCACTTATCTGGACTTTTTGGTGTTAGTTCATTAGCATGGACTGGACACTTAGTACACGTAGCAATTCCAGAATCTCGTGGTCAACATGTACGTTGGGGTAATTTCCTAACAGCTTTACCACACCCTGAAGGTTTAAAGCCATTCTTCTCAGGTAACTGGGGTGTATATGCACAAAACCCGGATACATCAGGACATATCTTTAATACTTCAGAAGGAGCTGGTACAGCTATCCTAACCTTTATTGGTGGTTTCCACCCACAGACTGAAAGTTTATGGCTAACAGATATGGCACATCACCATTTAGCTATTGCAGTAGTATTTATTGTGGCGGGTCATATGTACCGTACAAACTTTGGTATTGGTCATAGTATTCAGGAAATTCTTGATGCTCACACACCACCAGATGGTGAACTTGGTACAGGACATAAGGGTTTATATGATACACTAAATAACTCATTACATATGCAGTTAGGGCTTGCTCTAGCATCTGTAGGTACCATTACTTCAATGGTTGCACAGCATATGTACTCTTTACCAGCGTACGCATTTATTGCACAAGATTTCACAACACAAGCTGCATTATACACTCATCACCAGTATATTGCTGGATTTATTATGTGTGGTGCTTTTGCACACGGTGCTATTTTCTTTATCCGTGATTACGATCCAGAAAAGAACAAAGGTAACGTGTTATACCGTGTTTTAGAACATAAAGAAGCAATTATTTCACATTTAAGTTGGGCTTCATTATTCTTAGGTTTCCATACGCTTGGATTATATTGTCATAATGATGCAATGCAAGCTTTTGGTACACCAGAGAAACAAATCTTAATTGAGCCAGTATTTGCACAATTTGTACAATCAGCTCATGGTAAAACAGCTTATGGATTTGAATTCTTCTTATCATCACCAACGAACCCAGCAGCAATTGCAAGTAAAGGAATTTGGTTACCTGAATGGCTTAATGCGATTAACAGTAAAACAAATTCATTATTCCTAACAATTGGACCTGGTGATTTCTTAGTTCACCATGCAATTGCACTAGGTTTACATACTACAACACTAATTCTAGTAAAAGGTGCTCTTGATGCACGTGGTTCTAAACTTATGCCAGATAAAAAAGATTTTGGTTACAGTTTCCCATGTGATGGACCTGGACGTGGTGGAACATGTGATATTTCTGCATGGGATTCATTCTATTTAGCAGTTTTCTGGATGTTAAATACAATTGCTTGGACAACATATTACTGGCATTGGAAGCATTTAACGTTATGGCAAGGAAATGTTGCACAATTTAATGAATCATCTACATATTTATTAGGTTGGTTCCGTGATTACTTATGGTTAAACTCATCACAATTAATTAACGGTTATAATGCTTTTGGTATGAACAGTTTATCTGTATGGGCATGGACATTCCTATTTGCACACTTAATCTGGGCAGTTGGTTTCATGTTCCTAATTTCATGGCGTGGTTACTGGCAAGAGCTTATTGAAACTCTGGCTTGGGCACACGAACGTACTCCAATTGCAAACCTAATTCGTTGGCAAGATAAACCAGTAGCATTATCAATTCTACAAGCACGTTTAGTAGGTTTAGCTCATTACGGAGTTGGATTTATCTTTACATATGCATCTTTCCTAATTGCATCGACGAGTGGTAAATTTGGTTAAATTTTACTGCAAGTTAAATAGTTAGGAGTTTATAATTTACTATTATAATCTATAAAGTATTTAAGTAAAAAGGCAATTTCAACCTTTTTACTTAAATACTTTATAGATTATAAAACGTGAAAACAAAAATAAATTTTATTATTATTGATAGTTCCTAAGCTAAGATTACTTATTGACATAAGTTAATAATATAAATTAAACCTAAATAATTTAATTTCAAATTACAAAAATAAATAGTCAAATAAAAAAAATTATTAATAGAAAAAATCTAATTATTGTTGTTCTGTTTTTAAACAGAACAACAATAAAATTATAAGGTTAACACTAACTAATATTAAAATTAGTCAAGTGGACGCATTGATAATACTGGTTCAGTATCACGATCAATACCCTTCTCAAACCCGGCTGCAGCAGCACGAGCACGACCAGCATGCCATAAGTGAGCTACAAAGAAGAAGAATGCTAGACAGAAATGAGACGTAGCTAACCATGAACGTGGGTTAACATAGTTTACAGCGTTAATTTCTGTTGCTACACCACCAACTGAGTTTAATGAACCAAGTGGTGCATGTGTCATGTACTCAGCAGCACGACGTTCTTGCCATGGCTGAATATCATTTTTAATTTTGTTTAGATCTAAACCGTTAGGACCACGTAAAGGTTCTACCCATGGACCACGGAAATCCCAGAAACGCATTGTTTCACCACCGAAAATAATTTCACCAGTAGGAGAACGCATTAAGTACTTACCAAGACCTGTTGGACCTTGTGCAGATGCAACGTTAGCACCTAAACGCTGGTCACGTACAAGGAAAGTGAATGTCTGAGACTGTGAAGCTTCAGCCGCAGTTGGACCAAAGAATTCACTAGGATAAACAGTATTGTTGTACCAAACCATTGGTACTGCAATAAATGCCATTGTTGAAACAGCTGCAAGACTGTATGAAAGGTAAGCTTCACCAGACCATACAAATGCACGACGTGCCCAAGCCCATGGCTTTGTAAAGATATGCCAGAAACCACCAAGAATTTCGATTGAACCAATCCAAATATGACCTCCAACAACGTCTTCAAGGTTATCTACAGAACAAATCCAACCGTCACCACCAAATGGTGACTTTAAAAGATAACCAAAAATAATACCTGGGTTAAGTGTTGGGTTTGTTACAATTCGAACATCTCCACCACCTGGAGCCCATGTATCATAGATTCCACCGAAGTACATAGCTTTCCAAACGAAAAGGAATGCTCCGATTCCAAGAACAACAAGGTGAATACCTAAAATTGTTGTCATCTTGTTCTTATCTTTCCAAACATATCCAAAGAATGGGAAAGATTCTTCTAGTGTTTCAGGACCTAAAAGTGAGTGGTAAACACCACCGAAACCTAAAACTGCTGAAGAAATTAAGTGAAGTACACCTGATACAAAGTATGGGTATGTATCAATAACTTCACCACCAGGTCCAACACCCCAACCTAGAGCTGCTAGGTGTGGTAATAAAATAAGACCCTGCTCGTACATAGGTTTTTCTGGTACAAAGTGAGCAACCTCAAATAGGTTCATAGCTCCAGCCCAAAAAACGATAAGACCAGCATGTGCAACGTGTGCACCTAATAATTTTCCTGAAAGATTAATTAGACGTGCGTTACCAGACCACCAAGCAAATCCTGTTGATTCTTGATCACGTCCACCAATAACAAGACTTCCATTAAAGAGCGTTTCCACGTGGCAGTACCTCCTCTGGGAATACAAGTTGTTCGTGTGGTTGGTCTTGAACAGCCATCCATGCACGAATACCTTCGTTTAGTAGAATGTTTTTAGTATAGAATGTTTCAAATTCTGGATCTTCCGCAGCACGGATTTCCTGAGAAACGAAATCATAAGCACGAAGGTTTAAAGCTAATCCAACAACACCAATAGCACTCATCCATAGACCTGTTACAGGTACAAATAGCATGAAGAAGTGTAACCAACGCTTGTTAGAGAATGCAATACCGAAAATTTGTGACCAAAAACGGTTTGCTGTTACCATTGAGTATGTTTCTTCTGATTGAGTTGGGTTGAATGCACGGAAAGTGTTTGCTCCATCACCATCTTCAAAAATTGTGTTCTCTACAGTTGCACCGTGAATTGCACATAGAAGTGCAGCACCAAGTACACCAGCAACACCCATCATATGGAATGGGTTTAGTGTCCAGTTATGGAAACCTTGGAAGAAAAGAATGAATCGGAAAATTCCTGCTACACCAAAACTTGGTGCGAAGAACCAACCAGATTGTCCTAGTGGGTAAATTAAGAATACAGAAACAAATACTGAAATTGGTGCTGAGAAAGCAATAGCGTTGTAAGGACGTAGTCCTACAGCACGAGCAATTTCAAACTGTCGTAACATGAAACCAATTAGACCAAATGATCCGTGTAGTGCTACGAATGTCCAAAGACCTCCAAGCTGGAACCAACGTGTAATATCACCTTGAGCTTCAGGACCCCAAATAAGTAGTAATGAATGTCCCATAGCGTTAGCAGGCGTTGAAACCGCTGCAGTTAGGAAGTTACAACCTTCAAGGAATGAAGATGCAAGACCATGAGTATACCAAGATGTTACAAAAGTAATACCTGTTAACCAACCACCAAGTGCATTATAAGCACATGGAAGTAGAAGTAGCCCAGACCATCCTACGAATACGAAACGGTCACGCTTTAACCAATCATCAACTTGGTCAAACCAGCCACGATTTTGCTGTTCTTTACCGATAGCAATTGTCATAATAAAATTCTCCAATAATAAAATATAATAAAAAGAACCAAAACTAAAATTACTTTCTCTTTTTATTATCTCTACTATATATTATACCTTAGAATAATTTTATTTTTACTTTACTTTTATTTTTTGTTTTATCAACGAAAAGTTATCAAAAAAATACTTCTGGTTAAATACTTTAAATTAAAAAAACATAAAAATCGCACTGAAGGAATGTTTACATGGGGTGTCCCCCATACCTTGTTCCTCGCTACAAAGTTTCACAGGCTAGTTCGAGATGGAATAGTGTGGTTCCTTTGTGCTCAAAGCACGATTACATAAGAAAAAAAGAAAAAGATCAATTCATACGGTCTATTAGTATATCTCGGCTGAATACATTACTGCACTTACACCTGATACCTATCTAACGGTTGTTCTTACCGTGACCTTAGAGAGTACTCATCTTGAGGTGGGCTTCCTACTTAGATGCTTTCAGCAGTTATCCACTCCACACAAAGCTACCCAGCGTTTACCGTTGGCAACAATAACTGGTATACCGGTTGTGTGTCCTTCCCGGTCCTCTCGTACTAAGGAAGAATCCTCTCAATACTCTAACGCCTCCACCGGATATGGACCGAACTGTCTCACGACGTTCTGAACCCAGCT
>TARA_B100000674_G_scaffold246725_2_pt1 | contig 73078 bp, 71 predicted proteins | sample TARA_B100000674 | Tara Oceans TARA_B100000674 (sample SAMEA2622759) | marine metagenome | biome: marine biome (ENVO:00000447); feature: surface water layer (ENVO:00002042); material: "saline water (ENVO:00002010), including plankton (ENVO:xxxxxxxx)" | depth 5 m | reverse complement strand
ACAAAATAATCGCACTTCCTGTCAAAACCAGTCGACCCCAATAAATAAAGAACAAAAACAAATATACGGCTAAAATGATTCACTCAAAATCATACAAGTCAAAATCAAAAAAATTCAATTATTAAAAAATGGATAAAAGTGTAAATTTCAAACCACAACACTTAAGCTGTCTGGTGAAATATTAATCTCAAAAGAAGAGTTGTAGTCAAGGGGCTCTCCGTCAATATGAATTAGCTTATCCTGTTGCTTAATCTTGCAATTTTTTATTTTTACTTCTTTAAAGTATTTTGACTTATGAACAGTTTTATTAAATAGACGAAATGCAAAACAGGGAACTGAGAACAAAGGCATTTTTCGAATAAAAACCATTCTTAAAACTCCATCCTGAATATTAGAATGTGGTGAAACAAAAGCATTATTTCCCCACTGATTTGAATTGCAAAAAGAAACAATCAAGGCTCTTTCTGAACATTCTTTATCATTATATTCAATTATATATTTCCTTTCTTCATATCGAAGATACTCCATTAAAATCAGCTTAAAGTAAGTCCAAAAACCTCGAGTATTTGCATTGTCAAACTTTTTACTAATGAAAGCATCGAACCCAACTCCTGCAATTCCTACAAAACTATTATTATCTAAAAGACCTGTATCAACACGAACTGAATTGCCCTTTAGCACTGTTTTAATGGCAAGATCGTATTTCAATGGTATTCCCATATGTCGAGCAAACCCATTTCCCGAACCCGACGGAATTATTCCCATTTTAACATCGCTACCTATTAATCCTTTTGAAACCTCATTAACTGAACCGTCTCCACCAACTGCTACGACAATATCAAACATTTTTTTTTCAGCACTATCTTTTGCTATTTCATATGCATGTCCTGGATACTCTGTATACTTTATTGTGTAGTGAATATTTTTGTCTTTAATGACTTTTAACAAAAGATTTTCAATCACCTTTTTTTTTCCTGTGCCCGAAATTGGATTTATTATAAATAATATGTTTTTCGTTTCATTCAATATAAATGGACTGATTTTATTTATGATTATAAATAATTAGAGATAGTTTAAATTTAGTTAATCGTTTTCTAAAAAAGCATTCCGTATTGTTTATTATTTTTTAATGGAATTATTTCCAAATGATTTTTTGAAATAAACGTTCTTATTATGCCGATGACATCTCTATTGTCCATTGCGCGCTTTATACCCTCCTTTATAAACTCTGTATCATGAACTTCTTGATCGAAATAGCCAAAACCTTGATAAGCTCCATTTTGAACCCATACAACAGAGAATTCGTCTTCACTCCTACCTTTATCTTTTATTAAATAACTGTCTCCTTTTAATGAATAGGAATTCAATACATCCTTTAACCGAGCATTATAAACAGAGGGACTCTCCTTTTTTTCACAAGCTCCATTGCACATATTAAGCTGCCTCTCAAAGCATTTTCCTTCGCCTGTTTGTAGCCCTGCCATTTTTTGACACAATTTACCTTTGGCTACAATCTGATGCAAAAATTTACGAGCCTCTCCCTGAGTTGTAAACTTTAAATAGGAAGGCGTATTTACCTTGGATTTACGGTCTAGCGCTAACCTCATGTAGCCATTCATATCCTGATATTGAATAATTCCAACATTGAACCTAATCTTTCTTTGAGCACGATTGAACTTAGGAGATAAAATTTTAATTTCCTCAGATTCCTTTAAAAGAGCAACCAACTCTGAACCCATTAACTCAAATGTTACATCAGCGATTTCACGCATCATATTATTCTTACGAGAAGTTGAGTCAAGATTGCTGAAATGCTGATTAATTCTTTTCTTTATATTCTTTGCTTTACCAACATAAATAACATCTTTCTGGTCATTATGAAAATAATACACACCACACTCCTCAGGTAAGTTATCGTAAACTTCGGCAGATAATTTTGCTGGCAATCTTGCCTCTTTATTCAAAATTTTAAGCTCCTGCTCAAAAGCTTGTTGTCCATTTGATTGAAATATTTTTTCAAAAAGGAGTGCTGTTGCTTCCGTATCTCCAAGTGCTCTATGCCTATTATTTATAGGTATCCCTAACGATTCACAAAGGGTCCCCAAACTGTATGAACTTTTATTGGGAAAAACTTTTTTTGCTAATCGAACTGTACATAATTTTTTCCTTTGAAACTTTGCTCCCAATTCTTTGAACTCATTTCTTATAATGTTGTAATCAAATCCTACATTATGAGCTACGAAAGTTCTGTTTTCAGTCATTTCCCAAACTTTTTTTGCTACTTCAAAAAAAGGAGGAGCCCCCTCAACCATTTGATTGGTAATTCCGGTTAGAGCCGTTATATTATCTGGAATGTAGGCCTGCGGATCGACCAAAGTGGAAAATCTATCCAATTCTTTTTTTCCGTTGTGAATAATAACAGCAATTTCTGTGATTTTGTTTCGAGCACCAAAACCGCCTGTTGTTTCTATATCTACAATTGCATACTCCATATTAAGGTTACATGCAATTTAAGAACGATTATTGTTATAATTGCAACAACCATTATTGATTTTTCAACAGCATTAAATGCATAAAACCAATAAGTGATTAAAACCGTAAAATAACTATATGAAAGCCTATTTCTCTATACTTGTTTTTTCCATTTATTTTGTGGTCTCAAGTTTTAAAGGAAAGACGCTTGAGTTAACGGGCAAAGTAACTTCTGAACATGGTTTTGTAATACCAAAAACATATGTACAAATACTCGAAAAAGGTGAGATAATTGCTCAAACAAAAACCGATAATTTTGGAAAATATAAAATATTAATTCCCAAAGTTGGCAAATTTACCATTAGAGCCGGCTACAAGAATAAATTTTTTCATTCCAAGAAAATTGAAAATTGTGAGTTTACTTTAAAAAAGAATATTGAAAAAAACTTCGTTTTAATAATCGACAAACAAGTTCTTCATGAGGAATGTTCGAGATTAAGAGAATCCTATCGACACATGATTCACAATTCCAAAAACTTGGGATACAGACGTTCGTTTTTAAATAGGTTCCCAAAATCCGGACTAGAAATGGAGCTTTTCTTTTCTTCTGAAGTTTTGGACTTGAACCTAAAAAAAGAAGCAAAAAAATATCTAAACACCATTTTTGAAAGAAACTTTACAGGAAGGACTACATACATAATTCTTTTCGTAAAATTCGCTCAAAAAACAGATATGAGAACCGCGAAAAAAAATACCAGAACATTTTATAATGGAGCGGTGGAAATTATAAATAAAAATAAAGAGGTCCTTTTTAATGAACTCCAAAATTTAGATGAAAAATATGTTTTAAACTTTTTTCTTTGGATGTTTTCCGGTGGTTCTTACGGAAAACAAAAAATGGACACCTCTTTTGACTATTTAGAACCAAAATATCCTGAAACTTATAACCTTATGGTTTATGCTCACGAAAATTATTTAAAAACTTTGTAGTCCTTAACTTTAATTCCAAAACATTAACTTTATTCTATGCAGATTTTCATCGCGAACAAAAGGGAACTTGAATTAGGGGAACTTAATGAGTTCGAAAGTAAGCATTGTATAAAAGTTCTTAGAAAAGAAACGGGAGACGAAATTAAAATCACAAATGGTCGCGGAGACTTGTTCACCGGTAAAATAACAAATATTGAATCAAAAAAATGTCGATTTGAAATTATTAACAAAACGCATTATCCAAAAACTTCCCCCCCAATACACATTGCTATTGCACCAACAAAGAAAATTGATCGATTTGAGTTTTTTATTGAGAAATGCATTGAAATTGGCGTAGAGGAGATTACTCCTCTTCTTTGTTTCCATTCAGAAAGAAAAAACATAAAATTGGAGCGGCTTGATAAAATCATGATTTCAGCTTGCAAGCAAAGTAAAAACTTTCATTTCCCTAAGCTCAATCCACTAACAAATTATAACACTATTGTTGAAAAAATTACAACTCAAAAACTTATCGGTCACTGCAATAACAACGAAAAAATAAACTTGAAAGATTGCAAATTCAATGAACCTACTCTAATTTTAATTGGACCAGAGGGGGATTTCTCGAAAGATGAAATTGATTTGGCTTTAAAAAATGGTTTTCAGCCAATTTCTCTTGGTAAATCTCGTTTAAGAACTGAAACTGCTGGAATCGTGGCTTGCACTATAGCCAATTTAAATTATGAAGAATAGTCTAATTGTTATATCAACCTTTTTTATTTTCGTAATCATTTATGCTTTTAGCAGAGACGCTACATATAAATTGGCGGTTCTAAAATATAATGGCGGTGGAGATTGGTATTCCAACCCAACATCTTTAACCAACTTAATTAAATTCTGTAACTCCAATATATCAACAAACATAAATGAAACTCCTGACCAGGTTCATGTTGGTAGCGATGATATCTTTAATTATCCATTTCTCCATATGACGGGACACGGCAATGTGATTTTTTCAGCAGATGACGTTGTAAATTTAAAAAAGTATCTATCCAATGGAGGCTTTCTCCACATAGACGATAACTACGGGATGGATAAATTTATCCGAAGAGAACTAAAAAAAGTTTTTCCAGAACAGAAATTAATTGAACTTCCTTTTTCTCATCCAATATTTCATCAAAAATTTGATTTTCCAAAAGGGTTACCAAAAATTCATGAACACGATAATAAGCCGCCTCAGGCATTTGGATTATTTCATGAAAACAAGCTTGTTTTACTGTATACTTATGAATGTGACTTAGGAGATGGTTGGGAGGACGCGGAAGTACATAATGACGATGAGGAAACGAGAAGTAACGCATTAAAAATGGGAGCCAACATTATTCAATTCGTTTTTAATCTCGGAGATAAAAAAAAGTAGTACACTTTGTTTAATACATTATCAAGTAATCCCGTATATTTGCAGATATTTTAACTTATACCCTATACATGGTATTGATGCGCCCTGTTTTTGTTAATATTTTCGCATTGTGATTTTAAAAAATCAACCCGACAGCATTCCCAATTTCTCTTTAAACGTTAATGAAGAGAGTACTTTTGAATGCAAGAAAAAAAAATGTTGTAAAAAATATAAAAAGCGAAAAAAACCTTGTAAAGGTTGTCCTAAATTTTAAGCTTTTCAATTACATCGATTTAAATGCTGGATGAACTCAAACATTTAGTAATCAACGTTTTCGACAAGTCAATCGGATACATCACTAATCCAGAAAAAAGAATTTATTGGATTTACATTCTCACCTCTTTAGCCCTTGGAGTTTTTGTTTACTATCGACATGCAAGAAAAAAAGATCCTTCTAAAAATATCTTTAAATACCTTTTTCCAAAAGAAAACTTACTCAGCAAATCTGCCCTTGTTGATTATTCTTTTCTAATTTTCAATGCGTTCATAAAATTGGTAATAATTGCTTCTTTCAGTTATGCAGCCAAACAATACCATTACGAAATTAAAGAAGGTTTACTATACTATTTTGGATTTCCCTCAAAAGGATACTCAATTGAACTGCTGACTGTTTTTCATTTGATTACACTATTAATTGTAGGAGACTTTAGCTACTACATCTTACATTTACTTTATCATAAAGTTCCATTTCTGTGGGCCTTTCATAAAGTCCACCATTCATCAACAGCTTTAAATCCTGTAACACAATATAGAATCCACCCTGTTGAATTAATAATTAATAATTTGAGAGCATTAGTTGTTTTAACGCTTGTGAATTCTGTTTTCGACTATTTCAATCATGGTTATTTTTCTCCACAAACTTATTTTGGTGTAAATATTGTCCTTTTGACATTTAACTCATGGGGAGCAAACCTGAGACACTCCCACATAAAATTAACCTATTTCAATTGGCTCGAGAACTGGATTATAAGCCCATTCCAACATCAAATTCATCATAGCTCTCAAAAAGAATTATACGATAAAAACTTAGGCTCTAAACTTGCTGTGTGGGATAAAATTTTTGGAACTCTTGTGAAATCTAAAGATGTAAATAACCTCGAAGTTGGTTTGGGAGAAAAAGACAAACATTACAAGTCTTTTTTTCAAAACATCATAAACCCCTTCAAATCTCTGTTTAACTCAAATTACTAAAAAAAAAGACAACCAAAAGGTTGTCTTTAAAGTACCGAGAGGGGGACTCGAACCCTCGACCTCAGGAGTATGAATCCTGCGCTCTAGCCAGCTGAGCTACCTCGGCATTATTAATTTTATAATGCGAGCGCAAATATATAACTTTCAATTAACTTTTAATCTCTTCAATACAAGAAATTTAACTCTTAATATTATTTTTTCACGATTTAACTTCTTTTGTAAGCCATATAATTTGTAAATTGCGTTTAACACTGGTTTATTGTTATGATAAAGTTTGAATTAGAATATCCTGTAAAATCATCTGTAAAAGTACTTTACGATGCTTTGGTTGATTCATCAAAGCTCACTGAATGGTTTTGTGACGAAATTACACTTTACGATAACGGTAAAAAAATGGAGTTCTTTTGGGAAGGCTCAGGTCAAATGGCTAAAATCATAGGAAAAAAAGACAATCAATTTATTCGTTTTCAATGGGAAGATGAAGAGGATACTTTTTTCGAAATGAGAATTCAAATCGATGAAATAACAAATGACGTAGCTTTAATTATCACCGACTTCTCAGAAGAAGATGAAATAGAAGAGTCGAAAATGCTTTGGGACAATCAAATCAAAGATTTGTTCATCTCTTTAGGAGCTTAAAGCAAGTACTTCCAATGAAAAAACTACACATACTAGTTTTTAAAACCTTCTTTGGTCCTTTTATTGTAACATTCACAATCAGCAATTTTTTATTGCTGATGATTTGGATGGTAAAATACCTCGAAGACATTATTGGTAAAGGACTTGATTCAATCATAATTTTAGAAATGATTGCCCGTGGTGCTCTCAATCAAATCCCGTTTTCTCTTCCCCTGGCCATATTATTATCCAGCACAATGACGTATGGAAAACTGGGTGAAAATATCGAGCTAACAGCATTAAAATCATTGGGAGTATCACTAACTAAAGCAATGAAGCCTCTGTTCTTTTTTTGTGTTCTTGTATCTGTCGGAGCTTTTTATTTCTCAAACAATTACTTACCCTATTCAAACAGAAAGCTCTCCTCACTGGTTGGTGATATCAGGAAGTCTAAGCCTGAATTAATGATTCCAGAAGGAGTTTTTTACAACCAGCTTAAGGGGTATACCTTGAGAATAGGAAAAAAATACAAAGACAAAACCATAGCTGATGTTTTGATATTTGATGATTCTAACAACGGCCAAGGTGGCTTTATTGCCTCGGACTCAGGAAACTTGGAATTATCGAGATCAGGAGATCACCTGATTCTTAATCTCATCAATGGAAATACTTATAAACGAGATTCTGAAAAAATTCGCCCTGGGAAAAAACGAAAACTCCCTTTCGTAAGAAACAATTTTAAAAACAATAGAATTGTTTTTGATTTGTCCAGTTTTAAATTTGAAAAATCAGACCCAAACAGTCGAGGAAAATCATTCAAAAATATACCGGTCGGACAAATTGTTTTAAGCAGAGACAGTGTTGAAATAGAAAAAAACAAAGACCTTGATGATTTTATTGTTGGTCAACACCATAAATATTATTTCAGGCCTGACACTACATTTAAAAGCGACACGGTGAAGGCGAGTAATTACGATGAAATAATGAACAGAATCAGCAACTTAGACTCTCTTAAAAAAAATATTATTTACAAAACGGCAAAAAGCCAAGCGAGGCAATCGGTTAATCGAATTAACAACTATACTACCAGTTTAAACAACATAGAAAAATACATTCGTCAGCACACAACTGAAATTCACAAACGTTATTCTATGGCCATAGCTTGTTTGGTAATGTTTTTCATCGGTGCACCATTTGGAGCAATTGTTCGTAAAGGAGGGCTGGGACTTCCCGTTGTTATCGGAGTACTTTTATTCTTGGTATATTACGTTATTTCAACATCAATGGAAAAAATGTCAAAAAAAGGAGATTTTAATCCTGTTTTTGGAATGTGGTTTGCTCCTTTAATTTTGTCGCCTGTTGGAATTTTCTTAACCTACAAAGCAGCCACAGATTCTGCGCTTTTCAGATGGGAAGCTTATAAAAAAGGATTTAAAAAACTTTTTAGAAAAAATAAGCCCTCTTGAGGCATTCCGTCTTAGGGCTTAAAATCGTATCTTTAGCAATTCGTGTAAAATCGAAAATACAGACCTGAGCAGTATGAATATTCTACAAATTTGCAACAAACCTCCCTTCCCTGCTGTTGATGGTGGTGCTATTGCAATGAACAATACTACTCAAGGCTTACTCAATAACGGTCACGAAGTAACCGTTTTAGCAATTACTACACCTAAACACCCAGTTATTCATGACAGTATACCTAAGGAGTATATAACCAAAACAAACTTTCAAACGGTTTTTATTGACACGAGCATTCGTCTGAGAGATGCTTTTTTCAATCTTTTTAGTAAAAAGTCATATAATATTGAGCGTTTCATAAGCGTTAATTTCACGAAACAACTTCAAAAAATATTATTGCACCAGGAATTTGATGTTGTGATCATAGAAAGCCTATTTGTTTCTCCCTATATCTCTACAATAAAATCTCTCAGTAAAGCAAAAATTGTTTTGCGCGCACACAATGTTGAGCATAAAATTTGGGAAAGAATAGGAAAAAACACAAAAAATCCAATCAAAAAAAGGTACATCAACTTATTAGCCAAAAGGCTAAAAAATTATGAGATAGAAGTTTTTGAATCTATTGATGGAATTGCAGCAATGACTAAAGTTGATGAAAATGATTTTAAAAACCTGGGGTTCAAAAAAGGGATTGCTTCAATTCCTACAGGATATATTTTAAATGTAAAAGAAGATTCCAAACAAACTGAAGAAAAAGATTCAATATTTCACATTGCATCGATGGATTGGTTACCTAATGTTGAGGGTGTTGATTGGTTTCTTAATAAAGTATGGCCACTAATCACCTCCTCTCAAAACCAAGCAAAGCTTTATTTAGCAGGAAGAGAGATGCCCGACTCATATTACACCTTAAACCTACCAAATGTCCATGTTGTCGGGAAGGTTAAAAGTGCAAAGGAATTTTATTTGTCCAAAAAGATCATGATTGTGCCTGTACTATCAGGGTCAGGCATGAGAATAAAAATTATTGAAGGAATGGCACTTGGAAAAGTAATTATATCCACAACAATTGGTGCGGAAGGAATAAATTGCACATCTGGAAAAAATATAATAATCGCCGATTCACCTCAAGATTTCGCAAAAGCAATTTGCACCTGTTTAAACAACTCTGATTACTGCGATTCTATCGGAAAAAATGCTCAAGATTTAATTGCCACAGAATACAGTAATGACCAAATTAGCAGAAAAATGATTTCATTTTTTGAAGATTTAAAGGCCGTTGACTAATAAAAAGAAAATATTATTTTTTACTTCAAGGATACCTTATCCACTTGAGAAGGGTGATAAACTTCGTGCATACTATCAAATTAAATATTTAAGTAAAAATTGCAATATTGTTTTGTGTTGTATTTCAGAAGAAGAGCTGACTGAAAAAGCCAAGATAGAGCTGGGCAAATACGTTTCCAATATTCACGTTTATAAAACCTCAAAAATAAGTATTGCATTAAATATGGTTATTGCAGGAATTATGGGCTATCCATTTCAAGTTGGCTATTTTTTCAATACAGGAGCACATTTCTTTTTCAACAAAATAATCAGAGAGGAAAAGCCCGATCATATTTTTGTTCAGCTTATAAGAATGGCTGAATATGTCACAAAAAATAAAACCGTCCCCAAATCTCTCGACTATATGGACACCTTTTCAAAAGGTATAGAAAGACGTATGGAAAATGCTTCGGGATTAAAAAAACTTATTTTTCGATTTGAGTTTATCCGATTGAAAAAATATGAAAAAAAAGTATTTGGGTGGTTCAACAATACATATATTATATCCGAACAAGACAAGGCTTCCTTTCAGTTTAAGGAGTCCTCACAAATAAAGGTTTCTCCAAATGGCGTTGACCATGCTTTTTTTCAGCCAAAAAAAGAATCTCTTAAAAAGTATGACATCGTATTTACTGGAAACATGAGTTATCCACCCAATGTAAATGCCGTTGAATACATTGCAAAAGAATTAATGCCACTACTCATTAAAAAAAAGCCGGACATTAAACTCCTTATCGCAGGTGCTACACCAACAAACAGTGTTAAAGCATTAAAGAATGAAAATATTCACGTAAGTGGATGGCTCGATGACATCAGAGATGCATACAACGACGCCTCAATTTTTCTCGCTCCTTTACAAATAGGGACAGGTTTACAAAACAAATTATTGGAAGCTATGTGCATGGAAGTCCCATGTATAACTTCACAATTGGCCAATAATGCATTAAAAGCAAGAGATAAGGAAGAAATTCTAATTGGTAATACTCCTGAAGAATACGTTGATGCCGTATTTGAATTACTTGAGAACCAAGAACTGAATCAAAAAATTGTTAAGAACGGTAAAAAATTTGTTACACAAACTTACAACTGGGAGGCAATATCAAATAAACTTGAGAAAGACTTCTTTGATTCATAATTTGCAAATACTATAAATGTAGAGGCTGAAGATTCAAACCCTTATTTTTAATCCATGCATTAAGCTGTAAAACTTCTTCTCTTTTTAAAATTTTAAGCGATTTTTTATACTCCTTTTTCAAAAGTTCAATATCAAAGCTTACCTTTTCCAATATGTACTTTGTATATTCTAAAAATGATTCTTTCATAGTAGTGTAATTATCTAATACTAAAATGAAAAACTATTTCCAATCAAAAAAATCCTTAAGATTTTTTAATAAATCCATTCAAAATACAACTAGGACAGCCTATATTTAAAATCGTCAAAGGTGAATTCTTTCAGAAGCCTGAATTCATTATTTTTCGTCCAAATACCAAGAGAGGGATGCTTCACTCCATTAAAAAATGAAGTCTTTACAAAAGTATAATGCGCCATATCTTTAAAAACAAGAAGCTGTCCAATTTCCAACTCCTTTGAGAACTGAAAACCTTTAACAAAATCTCCACTCATACAGGTATTACCGCCCAAAGTAAATGAATGACCTACCTCTGTTTCGTCGATAACCTCAGGTTTATAAGGCATTTCCAAGCAATCCGGCATGTGCGCCGCAAAACTCACATTTAAAATTGCTGTTTTTTCACCTTGATTTATAACAATATCTTCTACTTTCGAAACTAAAAAACCTGCATTCATTCCAATTGCTTCACCAGGTTCAATATAAACTTGAAGATTATATTTCTTTCGAACATTACTCAACAAACGGGAAAGCAATTCAATATTATATCCTTTTTTTGTAATATGATGCCCTCCTCCAAAATTCACCCATTTCACGGAATGCAAAAGGTTTCCAAATCTCAATTCGATTACATCCAATACTTCCTTAAAGTCCTCTGCACTTGATTCGCATAGTGTATGGAAATGCAATCCTGAAAGTTGATTCGGAAGCTCTTCGGGAAGATCATCTATTGTAACGCCAAATCTACTTCCCGGAACACAAGGATTATACTGATTAAAACTAACATTTGAAAATTCAGGATTAACTCTTAAGGCATAATTAACATTTTCTTTCAGTTGATTCTTGAAACGTTCAAACTGAGTCAAGGAATTAAACGTGATATGAGAACTTAATTCTTGAACTTCATTGAATTCCTTAGAATCATACACAACGAAACAACTATGAGCTTTTTTTCCCATTTCATCGTAAATCAACCGAGCCTCATTTAAGGAGCTTGCCGTGCCGCCACTCAAATAATTCATCATCAAAGGAAAAACCTCCCACATAGAAAATCCTTTCAAAGCACACAGCACTTGAGCCCCACTTTGTTCTTCTAACTTGCCTAACACCTTCATGTTTTGTTCAAACAACACTTCATCCAGAACGAAACATGGATTAGGAATTGAACTTATATTCTCATAAAAACCATTCATAACAAATCAAAGATGTTTACCTCAAAAATAAACCAATTAAACCATTACACTTGCTTGAAAAAACTTAAACAACGATTTTAGAGTAAAAAGAAAGATGAGCTTTTACAATTTTGAAATTAATAAACCCAACGGTGAACAACTTAATTTAATCGATTTTAAAGGAAAGTTAATTCTTGCTGTAAATACGGCAACTAAATGTGGGTTAGCTCCGCAATTCAAAGGACTAGAGAAATTGCATCAAAAATACGAAAACAAAGGTCTTGTGGTCCTTGGATTCCCTTGTTCTCAATTTTTAAATCAAGAACCTGAAACAAATGAATCGGTAGAAAAAGTTTGTGAAATAGATTTTGGAGTAACCTTTCAGTTAACTGAAAAAATTGAAGTAAACGGTCCAAATACTCATGACATTTTCAAACACTTAAAAGCTAAAAAAGGAGGTTTTTTAGGAAGTAGAATTAAATGGAATTTTACTAAATTTTTAATTTCTACTGACGGAAAAGTACTAAAAAGGTATTCTCCAACAACGACACCAGATAAAATAGAAAGAGATATAAAAAAACTACTGGAATAATAATTATCAACTTCCCATGAGTTCCTTACGTAATTTTTCCAACTCCTGTTGACGCCTTTTCTCTCTTTCAAGAGCATCCTGTTCTTCTTGCTTTTTCATTTCTTCCAAAAGCTGCTCGGCTTTTTTAGCCTCTTCCTCGGCTTTTTTTAGTTCTTCCTCAAACTTTTTAACCATTTCCGCTTCTTCCTTTAAACGATTTTCTTCTTCAAGTTTTTTCTCCTCTGCTATTCTTTGTTTTTCCTTTTCTTTAAGTTCCAATTCTTTCTTCTTAGCTTCTTCTTCAGCTTTTTTCTTTTCCTCAAACTCCTTTTTACGCTTCTCTTCTTCAGCCCTTTGTTTTTCTTTATGCGCCTCTATCTCTTTCATCTTTTTTTGCTCTTCCATCAACTTTTTTAAGTCCGCCTTAAATTTTTCTTCCTCAACCTTTCTTCGCTCTTTAGCTTCTTTTTGATACTGTTCCATTGCTCGGTTGGCTTCTTCCTGTTTTTTCAAAACTGCGTCAAGCTTTTCGGTAAGCTCATCGTTTTTAGTTTGTAAATTTTTTTTATGATTCTCCTCTGCTATTTTAGCATTTAACTTATCAAGCTCAGCCATTTTCCTGGCCATAAATTCCGCTTCGGTTTCTTTTTTGGTTTCGTCCAATTTCTTTTGATTTAACTCTTCCTGAATCTTAGCTTTTTCATCGTAATAAGCCTTTAGTTTATTTTCACGCTCCAGCGCCTCTTTTTCCATGTCAGTCATGCTTGATTCAATGGCTTGTATTTCAGACTTATATCTTTCTTCACTTTCTTTTGCCTTTTTTTCTTGTAAGGCCATTTGTTGTTTGTGTTTTTCCTCCAACTCCTGAAGTTTCTTCTCCTGCTCTTTCTGTTTGGCTAATTCCTTTGCTTTCCTTTTTTCTTCTGCTGCTTTTTCTTTAGCCTCCTTTTCAGTTTTCTTTTTTTCTTCCTCAATTTTTTTCTCTCTCTCTTTTTTAGCAATCTCCTCCATGCGCAACTTTTCATTCATTGCATCTTGACGCTCTTTTTCCTGACGTTTCTTATACTCCTCAGTTAATTTAGCCTCTCTTTTCAACTGCTTCATCCTTGACTTTTCAGCAATTTTTTTCTGCTTTAAAAATGCTTTATATTCCTTCTCTTGTCTTTGAATTTCTTTTTCTTTTCTTTTCCTCTCAAATTCATACTTCTTTTTTAAATCTTTGAGGACTTTTTTGTTATCCTCAACCGAAGATTGAGCTAAAGTTGAATTTGCACTTAGAAATAAGGCAAACAATAAAAAAGGCAGGCAAAAACTTTTAAGACGTAATTTACTCATAATCAATAACACACAAGTCGTAAATATAAATACTTCAAACATACTACGCAAAATTTTAAGTTTTGTTATCCGTTAGCGGATAACGATACATTAACTTAGCAGTCAATTATTAAGCCAAAAACCATAGCTAAAATTCTTTTCATATCAAGCTGGTACCCAAATGAGGATGATCCAACCTTGGGAATATTTGTGCAAAGACATGCTGAATCAGCAGCGTTACACAACAATGTAGCCTTACTTCACGCCCAAAGCGAAAGCAATATTACCGAACCAAAAATATACTTTTCAAAGGAAAAAACATTTATTGAGTTAATTATTAAATATCCAAAAGTAAAAGGGAAACTCCCTCTTATTACAAAACTTTTAAAAATTAAACGATATAAACACTTTTATAATTTCGGTTTAAACGTGTTAAAAAAAGAAGGCTTTTCGCCGGACTTAATTCATTGCAATGTCATGAATCCTGTTGGTTTAGTCGCCTCTTTATGGAAAAAAAAGCTGAATATTCCTTATATAATAACCGAACACTGGACTGGCTTCCTTTCCTCAGATGGACGATATAAAAAAAATCCACTCCTTAAATTATCTCTTCCAAAAATTGCTAATGGAGCCGAAAAAGTTCTTCCTGTCAGTTTAGATTTGAAAAAAGCGCTTACAAAGCATAAGTTGGGTAAAACTTATAAAATTGTCCGAAATGTTGTAAACACAAACAAATTCTTCCCACAACAAAAAGTTAAAAATAAATTCTTAGTAGTTGCCGATTTAGACAACGCTCAAAAAAACATTACCGGAATCGTTAATGCTTTTAAAGCTTTCTCCGATACTTATCCATCCATGGAACTTGCTATTGCTGGCGGCGGAAAAGATGAGGATTTAATTAAAAGTCATATTAATCAACTTCAAATCTCCCAAAAAGTCAAACTTTATGGAAGGCTAAACGCAGAAGCACTTAACAACCTTCTTGCCGAAAGCTATGCGTCGGTACTTTTCAGTAATTATGAAAACCTTCCCTGCGTAATTGTTGAGGCTTTTTCTGCAGGAATACCTTTTATTTCAACTAAAGTTGGTGGAACAGCAGAAATTATCGACTCAAAAAAAGGCATATTGATACCTCCAAAAGATGAAGATGCACTTGTAAAGGCAATGCATAAGGCTGTAAAAACAAATTGGGATAAAAACGCAATTAGAGATTATGCCATTCAAACTTTTGGCATCGATAAAATAGGAGAAGAACTCAACTGCATTTATAATCAAATACTTGGGAATTAAAATAGACATATCCGGGCTTGTAAAATCTCTGATTGGATCAGCAGGGATTTTTATTTTAGGAATGATGTTCAGTTTCATTTTCAACTGGGCAATCACTAAATATTTACCTCAAAATGAAGTGGGTTTTTTTCAATATTTCATCTCCATAATTACTTTTGCTATGGTTATTGTTCCCCTTGGTTTTCAAGCCCTTGCACAAAGAGAAGTAGTCAAGCTAAATAAAAAGTCATTAATCCAGCTCAGCAAACAAGCCTCTATATCAATTTTAATCAGTTCATGTATTTTTGGCCTTTTATGGTTTTTTGGAGTTAAAAAATACAAATGGGTTAAGGATTTAAAAGAATACAGTGGATTAGCTGTAAGTATTTTCATAATTCCCATATATGCTCTGAATGTTTACTTCAAAGCTGTACTTCAAGGCCAAAATAAAATTTACAGTTCAATCGTTCCCGATGTATTAATCCGGCCTATACTTCTACTCATTTTTTTACCAATCCTTCCCTTGTTTGGGCTAAAAATCAACCCTACAAGCATACTAACTCTTCTTCTTTTTATTTTGACCGGAACTCTCATTTTTTCAATTTTCAGAATAAACTTCAACCTTGTTCAGAGTGAAAAGAAACCCCGAGGTAATAAGTGGTTAAAACAGGCATTAATTATTCTTCCAATAGGCCTTCTTTCTACGATTAACGAAAGAGTTGATGTCGTTATGGTTTCTAAAATTTTAGGACCAGAGTCAAATGCCGTATACGGGATTGCATTTAAGTTTGCTCTTTTCAGTGGTTTTGGGCTCGTAATTCTGAACCAAATCATGGTCCCCCATTACGCCCAGCATTTTAATGAAGACGGAAACCAAGCCGAATTGCAAAAAAAAATATCCACAAACGTTAGACTCGCTTTCATTTTGAGCTTATCCGTCGCATTATTCTTATTTTTTGTTGGTGAAAATCTATTAAGTTGGTTTGGAAAATCAACTGAAAGCTACATTTTAGGCTATAAAACTATGCTCATACTTACAATTGGTCAACTCTTTAATGTTGCTTTCGGTTCTACAGGCTATCTTTTAACAATGGCCAAAAAAGAATCACTGGTTTTAATAAGTATAGGATGCGGCGTACTTGCAAATATCGTTTTGAACTTTTTTTTAGTTCCTATTTTAAAAATTGAAGGAGCCGCTATAGCAACTTCTTCCAGTATAATTGTCTGGAATGTAATGATGCTTATTTTTGTAAAAAGAAAACTAAAAATTAATCCAACAATATTTTAATGAACAAAAAGCTTTTGCCTCATTTTTTAATTATTGGCGCACCAAAATGCGGAACAACTGCTTTGCACTATTATTTATCTCAACATCCGGAATTGAACTTATCACCAAAAGAAATACATTTCTTTGGGAAAGATTTGGGATACAAGGTAAATAGACCAACACTTGATGAATATCAATCTCACTTTAAAGAAACGGGATTGAATGGTGACGGCTCAGTTTGGTATTTATACTCCGATTCAATATACCAAGAGTTAAGTGAATTAAATATACATCCAAAAATAATTGTTCTTTTAAGAAACCCAATAGAGGTTTCATATGCTCTGCACAGTCAAAACATTGTAGATGCCAATGAAAACGTATCTGATTTTGAAAAAGCATTACAACTTGAAGACATAAGAAAAAAAGGAGATAAACTTCCTCCTTACGTTGACCCCCCAAGAACAGTGTATTATAAAGAAACCGGTAACTTTTTGCCAAGAATAAAAAAATTATATGACAACATTCCGAGGAAGGACATATTCATAGGCTTACAAAGTGAATTAAAAAGCAACACAGAACAATTTGTTAAAAAAGTTGAACAATTTCTTGGAATAAGTAACTACAACAGTTATAATTTTGAACCTGTAAATGAAAATAAGATTGTTAAAAATAAAAAATTACACAGATACATTAAAAAGCCTGCTACGATCCACAAAAAACTTTTTAGAACTTTTATACCAAGTAGAACGATTCGAAAATGGGCTGTTGATAAAGTTTATTCCTCGAACTTAAAACACACTAAACGACAATCAATGTCGGAAAAAACAAAACAAAAATTGAAATCCTATTTTTATAAAAACAATGAATTGCTAAACAAAATTATTGATTGTGACGTTTCAAGCTGGAACGATTAGTTAAATTCAAAAACTCCCGGCTTACTTTCTGAATGCATTTGGGAGCTACATTTAAAAAGTGACCAGGAGTAATATAAATTTAAACCAATTAAAACGATTTAGTTGTATTTGTAAGAAGATTCCTTTTGAGTCTCATCATGACGCTTTGATATTAATCAGAATATATAAAACTTCCATACAGAATCTAAATTTTCAAAATTTCAGAAGATATTAAAAAGACAAATAATATCAATACAACTCATTTACAATTGAAAAAAAAGACAGTATCCCCTTTAAAAACAAGAAATTAAAAATTTAAAAAAGACATTTTCAAATCTTCTTCAGCCATTCCATAAAGGTTTTCTCTTCCGGAAGATGTAAGAATTTAGAGGAATCAAATTGAACCTTAACTGCTTCTTTTAGAGATATACCAGACAAAACATCAATATAAATTTTCAACCAGCTTTTTTTTCCGTTGTAATCAATAGTTCCTAACTTTTCTCCTTTATAAATCGAATGAAAAACATCAAATAAGATATTTTGATCGTCATTAAAAGCAATAACCTCAATTCTCGCTTTTCGCTTAATGGTTTCAAAACCTTTATCAAAAACATCTTGTTTGCCCATCAAATGATACAACATTAAAAGGTGTAATTCACTGTCCACAAAATTTGTTGAATTCTTTTTATCCAATGACAAAGATTGATATTCTATCAAATGCCTTAAAGCCTGTTTATAATCACCCGACAATATCAACAACTGAGCGAAAGATAAATAGACTCTCGATAAAAGAAGAGTATTTCGCTTGAACTCCTTTTTTGAAACCGCTTTAAATTCCTCAAGAAGCTGGTTTATAACTTCATTATTTAGATACCAATTTTGAATGTGTACTTGATTTTGAAAATAGATGTCATAATATTTCTCAGTTAAGACGCCATCTGTATTTTTTTCGACTAAAGGCAAAAAATAAGATTTCATATATTGCATGTAGTCCTTTAAAATCTTAATAGACTTAACGGATTTTAAATAGGTGAAAAGATTACTTAAAACTAAAAGTTGAGAAAGGTAATCTTTTTCAAAAACCTCGGATGTCAACAACAACTTAAGTTGATCTTTACGAACATTGTGATGAGCCAATATGTCTCCCTGAATGATTGAACCCATTGCTAAAATTTCATAGCTACTCATCATCGATTTTGCAGATTTCAACCTAGCCATCCCTTGATTTTTTATCGAGTCAGCCAGCTTAATTAGCATTTGTTTTGTCTCTTCTTTTCTTTCATAGAAAAAGTACTCATAATACAACGTTACCGCTCTTCTGTAATTGATGTTGATTTTCGAAATCTCAAGTTCCTTTTCAATAACTTCACTAAACGACTCTTCTATTTCATCTGTAAAATCATGAGAAAGCTCTCCTTTTAAATGGCTCAAATTCCACTTATTTCGAATCGCTTCTTTCTCGTAATAAAAATACTCAAGTGTACTTGACTGCTTTAATAACCGTTTGTTTAGTTTTCCAGCCTCATCAAACATTGATTTATCTTGCAAAATCCGAACATCTCTCAACATATCAGCCAATACACTTTCATCATGGGAATTTGCATTATAAGACCTCAGATATTTTAAAACATTGGAATAAAGGTTTCTTAATGAGTTTTTTAAAACTTTTGGAGATGTTTTACTGTATTTGTCAGCAATAAATTCAAAATCATATTCATTTTGATTTTGTAAAGTTTCAAAATAGCTGTGTAATAAACTGTTTGATTTGTTGGATTGTAGTTTCAGATTTACATACCTCTTTTCACTGGGATGGAGAGATTTTACAAGTTTAAACAGACTTCTCATTTTGACGACTATTTTTTAACCAAAATACTAACCTCCCCTCTAATCCCATACATGGAGACAGCATCTACAAAATAAACTCCTTTGGGTAAATGTGAAAGATTTAATGAGGAAGAGGTAATTGATGAATACTGCTCAATAAGCTTACCTTGAGAGTTAAAAACTCTCAATTTCTCAATCGTTTCGCCATTTTCAAATTTAATAGTAACAGCATCATTAAATGGATTCGGAAAAAGAGTTAAAGAGCTCGAATTTATATCACGGACACCATTTGAGGAGGACACAACATCTACTGTGATAGTATCTGGTGTATGGCTCGCTGCTGTAGATATCTCAATTAAATATGTTCCCTCTTCATCAAACCGAACGTCAGTAAACGTTAACCAGCGACCTCCATACATCATTAAAGTTCCATACATATCTCCTGGGCCTGAAAGTTGAGTTAAATATACATAACTGTGAAACGAAGAATCAAGTTGTCCTGTTAATCGATTAACAACCCCCACGGTAATAGGAAAAATAGCATCAACGGGAATAATTCCGCCATTACCCGTTGAAGGATATACCAAATCCCCACCTCCATCTGTACATCCAGCCGGGACTTGTGAACAAAAATCAACTTCCTCAGCAACTTCAAAAAACACCGTATCTTTAAAAAGGCCGGCTATACTAAATTCAATTTCATAAACACCAGATGCAGTAAACTTCCAATCGTCAAAATGAGAATACTTCGAGATGTTTTGGGCTAACGGGCCCTGAAGTGAGCCAGGGCCTGAAAGAACTGTTACAGCAACAGGACTAACAAAAGTAGTATCAATAGTTCTGGAGGAAACATCTCCAACAGCGATCCAAAAAGGCATTGACGTTCCTGGAGCAGGATATTTAAAAATCTCTCCGTGAAAAGAATAAATAACGCCATTTCTTTCAGCTGTATCGTTACAATATACACCATCAATAGAACATGGATTAGTACTAAATTGTCCAAAGGAAGTATGAACAAACAGTATCAAAAATGCAACTAATAAAATTAATCTACTTATTTTTTTTACCATGATAAATTGATCTTGTACCTGTAAATCTAAATTTATATAATGAGTTCGTAAACGCAATATTATACAACAAAACATTTCTAAAAACACAAAAAAAACACACAACAATTTTAAAAACAATCAATTAGCAACACCTAAAGGACATTTTTTAAAAAACATTCGCAAATATACAATTTTAAAAGGAGGAAATAAAAAAATTAAAAACCTAAAAAACAACTACTTAAGAGGTTAACTAAAAAATTAAAAAAGATGTTACATATATAAATGTATTTATTTTATGAACCAGTAATATTTATGTTTACACTACTTCTTTTTCCCCAAAGAAGCATAAATACCCAAACGGGTAAGGAAACATTGCGATTCTTTACTTTATCCTCAGATTTTATCTGAGGATTTTTTATTTCCTTAATCTCTGCAAGTCCAAAGAATTTTATACTAATTTTGCCCTCATATTAAAACATGTCACAATGATTGATATTACTCTACCGGATGGAAGTGTTCGAAAATATGACTCAGGAGTCACAGCACACGAAGTAGCTTTGAGCATAAGCGAAGGACTTGCCAGAAACGTCCTTTCTGCCGAAGTAAACGGTGAAGTATGGGATTCCAATCGCCCAATTACCAAAAGTGCGCAAGTTAAATTATTAACATGGAATGATGAAAAGGGTAAAGAAACCATGTGGCATTCTTCTGCACACTTAATGGCAGAGGCAATTCAACACTTTTATCCTGAAACAAAATTTGCAATAGGTCCTCCAATTGAAAATGGATTTTATTACGATATTGATTTAGGTGGTAAATCTATTTCCGACAGCGACTTTAAAAAAATTGAAGATAAAATGCTGGAGCTTGCTCGGCAGAAAAACGACTACATTCGAAAGGAGGTTTCCAAAGAAGAAGCTATAAATTACTTCAAGGAAAAGGAGGATGAATATAAACTGGAACTTCTTGAAGATTTAAATGATGGAGAAATTACTTTTTACACACAGGGAGAATTCACCGATTTGTGTAGAGGCCCCCACATTCCAAACACAGGAAGTATTAAAGCAGTAAAAATAACGAGTACTGCAGGTGCCTATTGGAGAGGGGATGAAAACCGACAGCAACTTACTCGATTATACGGTATAACTTTCCCAAAAGCCAAAGAACTCAAGGAGTACCTTCATATGGTTGAAGAGGCAAAAAAACGAGACCATCGAAAATTAGGAAAGGAACTAGGATTGTTTACTTTTTCACAAAGTGTTGGACAAGGGCTACCCTTATGGTTACCAAAGGGCGCTCAATTAAGAGAGCGGTTAGAAAACTTTTTAAAAGACGTACAACAAAAAGCAGGCTACCTACCTGTAACAACTCCTCATATTGGAAACAAGGAATTATATGTTTGTTCTGGTCATTATGAAAAATATGGAGAAGATTCATTTCAACCCATAAACACACCTGCAGAAGACGAGGAGTTCCTGCTAAAACCTATGAACTGCCCTCATCACTGCGAGATATACAAAGCATCACCCAAATCCTACAAAGAGCTGCCGATAAGATATGCTGAGTTTGGTACAGTATACCGTTACGAGCAGTCAGGCGAACTACACGGACTTACTCGTGTTAGAGGATTTACACAAGATGATGCTCACATTTTTTGTAGACCCGACCAATTAAATGAAGAATTTGAAAAAGTTATTGAACTCGTTCAATACGTGTTCAAAGTATTCGGTTTCAATGATTACATTGCTCAAATATCACTACGCGACCGCGAAAATAAAGATAAGTATATCGGTTCAGATGAAAACTGGGCATTGGCTGAGGAAGCAATAATGAAATCAACTGAAAAAAGCGGTTTAAATACTGTTATTGAATACGGTGAAGCTGCATTTTACGGTCCTAAATTAGATTTTATGGTGAAAGATGCCATTGGACGTAAATGGCAGCTTGGAACCATCCAGGTCGACTATAACCTTCCCGAACGGTTTGAACTGGAATACACAGGTAAAGACGATCAAAAACATCGTCCTGTAATGATTCATAGAGCCCCTTTTGGATCACTGGAAAGATTCTGTGCTATCTTAATAGAGCATGTTGCAGGAAAGTTCCCTTTATGGTTATCCCCAGAGCAGGTAGCTATACTTCCAGTAAGCGATAAATACAACGAAGCAGCAAAAGAGCTTTTATCTTTCCTAAATAATTCCGATATTCGCGGTTTCGTTGATGAACGAAGCGAACGCGTGAGCAAAAAAATAAGGGATACTGAAGTAAACAAAATCCCTTATATGATTATTCTAGGGGAGCAAGAAACCACTACAGGTTCTGTCTCTGCGAGAAAACACGGTGAAGGAGAATTGGACAGAATGACTAATCTCGAGTTTGTAAATTATATTCAGCGAGAAATTGAGAACGATTTAAAAAAGTAACGAGAATTAATGAATCCTAGAAGAAAAGGAAACAAAGGGAGAAGACCTTTTAAGCAAGAAGACCCACATCGAATTAATCACAACATTAAGATTGCTGAAGTTCGTTTAGTTGGTGAAAATGTAGAACAAGGTGTTTACGAAACACGAAAAGCTTTAGAGCTTGCTAAAGACCAAGAATTAGATTTAGTCGAAATTTCTCCAAAAGCTGTCCCGCCTGTATGTAGGATAATTGATTACAAAAAGTTTCTTTATCAGCAGAAAAAGAAACAAAAAGAAATTAAATCGAAAACGGTTAAGGTTGTTGTAAAAGAAATCAGGTTTGGCCCTAACACGGATGAACATGATTTTAACTTCAAGTTAAACCATGCAAAAAAGTTCCTCGAAGAAGGTGCAAAAGTTAAAGCTTATGTATTTTTCAAAGGAAGAACAATTGTTTTTAAAGATAGAGGGGAAATTTTACTGCTGAAATTTGCTCAAGAGCTTGAGGAATTAGGTAAAGTAGAAATGCTGCCTAAAATGGAAGGTAAGAAGATGAATATGATGCTTGCACCAAAAGCTCCTAAAAAGTAATTTTTTTATTAATTAATATAAGTTCGTATGCCTAAGATGAAAACTAAGTCCAGTGCTAAGAAGAGATTCAAATTGACTGGCTCTGGAAAAATCAAAAGAAAGCATGCTTTTAAGTCTCACATCTTAACAAAGAAAGGGACAAAGCAAAAGAGAAACTTAACGAAATCCGGATTAGTTGACGAAACTAACGAAGGTGCAGTTAAGGCAATGTTGACTATTGGTAAATAATCAACATTAGATTTATTATTCAATTTTTTAATTGGTTGTTTGTTGAACCCGGTGTTTAGTCAAAAAAGAGCGAAAGCCACTGACCACCAAAAAACTAAAAATTATGCCTAGATCGGTAAACTCGGTAGCGAGTAGAGCAAGAAGAAAAAAAACGATGAAACTGGCCAAAGGATACTTTGGTAGAAGAAAAAATGTATGGACAGTTTCTAAAAACGCTGTAGAAAAAGGTCTTACCTATGCCTACAGAGACAGAAAAAACAAAAAGAGAACTTTTAGAGCTCTTTGGATTCAAAGAATAAATGCTGGTGCAAGACAATATGGACTGTCATATTCAGAATTTATGGGAAAAGTGAATGCTAAAGGGATTGAGCTAAACAGAAAAGTTTTAGCCGACCTCGCAATGAACAATCCAGAAGCTTTTAAAGCTGTTGTTGATGCAGTAAAATAAATTATTGTTAATTACTAAGTGAGGCCTCAATCATACGATTGAGGCTTTTTTGTTTTCTGAAAACAATATTTTTACCATTTAAAGGTTTAATAAGGATGAAAACTGCCCACAACCTATCTTTATTAATCTTTTTTCCAATCCTTTTTAATTCTTGTAAAAAAGAGCCAGAAATAAATCCGGAAACAAATAACAAAATACTTATTTTAGGAGCATCAAGAGTGGAAGGAAACCCTCCTTACCATGAAAGCTTTAGGTATGAGCTTTGGAAACTATTAACCGCCGACTCCTTAACATTTGATTTTGTAGGTACAGAATCGGATAACAATGCATATCCAAATTACTTAGGAAAATCTTTTGACACTGACCATGAAGGGAGAAGCGGATGGACGGCCAAAAGAATCTATGAAAACTTACCCGACTGGCTCAGTGAAACCGACCCACCAGATATTGTTATTTTTAGTACACCCGGGGGAAATGACGCATTATTAAACCTCCCCTATTCAAATACAATTTCTTATATAAATTCAATTATAGATATCATACAAGAATCAAACAGCGACTGTGAAATCATTGTTGAAATACCAGCTCCAGGACATTCGGAGATTATGCAAGGTACACTTGCTGAGTATTTTGAAAATTTAAAAACAGATCTTATCTTAATTGCAGAAACACAAACTACTGAAAAATCAGATGTGTTAACGGTAAATATGCACCAAGGATTTACCGACGAAATGCTTGCTGACAAAGTGCATTATAATGGAATTGGAGCTAAATTTATTGCTGAAAAACATTACGAAGTTTTAAAAGAAATCATTCAATAATCCCAGGAAAAGAAATAAAAAAAGCCTTATCAAACGATAAGGCTCTTAACAAAAAAATAATCTTATTTTTTTTAATCTTCAAACTTATCCATAACCACTTGAGATACCCCAGTGTTAGAAAAGCCACCATCATGAAATAAATTCTGCATTGTTACATACTTTGTGTAATCAGAGAACAAAGAAATAACATAGCTTGCACAATCTTCTGAGGGAGCGTTCCCTAGAGGAGACATTTCATTTGCATAATTAAAGAAACCAGTAAATCCTTTAATTCCTTTTCCTGCTGTTGTCATAGTAGGAGATTGTGAAATTGTATTTATCCTAACTTTCTTTGAATTACCATAGTGATACCCAAAACTCCTTGCAATGGACTCTAAAACTGACTTTGCTTCTGCCATATCGGAATAATCGGGAAAAGTTCTTTGTGCAGCAATATAAGACAAACCGACAACAGACCCCCATTCATTAATTGCATCCAATTTCTTAGCAGTAGCTAATACTCTATGAAAAGACAAAGCAGAAATATCCAAAGTTTTCTGATAGAAATCATAATTCAACTCAGTATAGTGCTTTTTCTTACGAACATTTGGAGACATTCCAATTGAATGAAGCACAAAATCCACCTTTCCACCCAAAAAATCTTGAGCTTCAGTAAAAAGCTTTTCTAAATCTTCATTTGAAGTAGCATCTGCGGGAATTACTTTCGAATTCGTTTTTTCAGCTAATTCATTAATAGCTCCCATTCTTAAAGCAATTGGTGCATTAGTTAAAACAAATTCCGCTCCTTCTTCAGCAGCTTGCTCTGCTACCTTCCAAGCGATTGAATTCTCATCCAAAGCTCCGAAAATAATCCCTTTTTTTCCTTTTAAAATTCCGTTTGGCATAATAATTTTGATTTTTTAACCCAAGCAAATATAACAATTGAGATTCATTAAACACCCAATTGACAATTACCTTTTTTAAAGTATTTAACAACAATAAATCTCTTTATTCTCCCTGGAGTTCCATTAAAAGAATTATTGACTTTTTTGCCCCATCATCTAACGTTAATTCGATTTTTCTACCCAGTTTACCTTTATATTTAGACAAATCGAAATCAACCTCTAACTCTTTTGATTCTCCTGGAAGAACTTTCACGAATTTGCTTTTAGGCTGAAGGCAATTACAACCTGCATCAACATCGATAATACGAATTTCTTTATCCGATTTATTTTCCAGTTGAAAACTCCATTGAAAAACAGAAGTATCTAAAAGACCTAAATTAAAAACAGTTGAAGAAGAATCTAAATCAATCAACAGATTCGGTTGCTGCATTGAATCTTCCTCAAACAACGATAAATTAATTATTTCAACCCTACGCTCCAAAGACGCCTCCTTACTGTATATCGATTTTTTTGTATCGAAATAATTATCACTAACCAAAGAATCCGATTTAAACTCCCCAAAAGGAACTTTTTTAATAAACAACCTCCCTCCATTTTCAGAAGTACCGTCCAGATACTTTGAAAATGCATCTTTCGGATAACTTCTTAAATAATTTTCTAAACTGCTGATTCTTCTTTGAGTTAAATTGACATTGTAGTCCGACTCCGCTAAAGGAGATGCGTACCCTTTAACAGTAAGCAGGATTTTACTCCCGAACTCCAACTCTTTAAGTAATTCCTTTGAAAAAATCCTTAGATCACGAACACCTTCATGAACGTATTCATCAAAAAAATCATTTATTTTGTTAAAAGCATCAATTGAATCTTGTCCAGATTTTTCAAATGTGTTTCTCTCATAATAAGTAGAAATACTATCCATGTAAGCCTCATAAGTTTCCAAATATGAATACTGAGTTGTAGTATCCCAACTATCGGGATTTGGACGATCATTGTGAAAATAAAGCGTAACATGAAACTCCTCAACCAATCGTTGCAATCTTTTCATAATCGAATCGCGAGAAAGAAAATCAGTTATTTCAACAAGCGCGCTGTCGACTTCTGGTAAAGCTGCTCTAAATTCATATAAATCATTACAGCAAACTGCATCCTTGGTCGTTTTGGAACCAATTCTTGAGGAAGTAAATAAACCACGAATTGAATCATAAGGAGCTATATATAAATCATTAAAGCTTGAATTGAAAGGAATACCCATGTTCAAAACATCAGTAGGTTTTTTCCATGGACCAACAGCCTCGAATAAGTCAAAACCACCTAAACCGTAATGCCAATTTGAAGAAAAATAAAATCGGTTTGAATTCAAATTGTAATTAGGACCTATTTCATCTCCGGGAGAATTAACCGTTGAACCTAAATTTTTTGGATTTCCCCATTTCCCTTCTCTATTCTCAGAATACCATAAATCCATCTTTCCACTTCCACCCGGTTTATTTGAGGAAAATAACAAATACTTAACTCCTTCAGAATTAAAAACAAATGGATTACGAAAGTTATATTTTCTATTGTTTAAATTCTCAAAAACAGGCTCAATAACACCCAATTTAAACTTATATTTTATTGTGTTTTTCTCCAATAGTATCTCTTCAGTTAAAAATTTCGCTTTGACAAGTTCGTAATTTAAATTTTCCAATTGTCGAGAAAAATAAAACTCGCCATTTTTATCAAAACTTCCATCTGAATATGACTCCCCCAGTAATTCGTTAGATGTCACAATATTTCCCACATTCCAAATAGAATCCTCTTTATGACCAGAATATAAATTAACAGAATAGAATTGATCATTAATAACACCATCCGGAGATACGTTAGAAGCTTTTAAAGAACTATATAAAATGGTTGAATCGTTTATCCAAACCGGATAATATTCAGCTACTCCTGTATTAACATTACCAATTATATTTTGAATAATAAAATCGGAGGTATCTCTTAAAATCCCGACAATTTTGTCATGAATTATAAGCTCATTTTTTGCTTTTAAATATTGATACGATGTGAAATCATTTTTTATCCGAGAAAACTTTTCAAAATAATCACGCGACAACTCGTACTTTCCCAATCCTTTGTAAAGTTGTGCCAAATGAAAAAGATAATCGGGGTGCTTTATTTGCAGAGCCTTACTATTTTCAATCTTTTGAAAATAAAACAATGCTTTTTCATTGTTATGGTAACCTTTAAAGGACATACCAAGCTTATAGATTAAACCTTCATATGTTGAATCTTCATCCCATGCTTTAAGGAAAAATCTCGAAGCACCATAATAATCCCCTTCGCGCAAAGCCTCATCTCCAAAATTTGACCAAATTTTCACCTGACCAAAAACACTTGAAGAAGCAATCAACAGTAATAAAAAAAATATTTTTTTCATCAATAATCTGGGCATACTTTATATTTAGGACGAATAATTTCCCTCGGTATTATATATATTACCGCCAACTCAACACCACCTCTATAGTTCGAAGCAGGCACTAAACCAGAGTAATTGATATCGTAACTCACTCCAAATCTCCAATGATCATAATTCAAACCCACAATTAAGTCACCACTATCTACTGTTCTGAAATAAACTCCAGCAAATAATATTTGTTCAAAATAAATAGATTTACTCAAATCATACTCAAAAATACCTCCAAAATTCACAGAATAATAACGCCCTTGATTCGAAAATTGGACTCCAGGTTTAATTAGTATGTTTTTACTAAACTCGTAAGCCCCATCAAATTGAAAACTATATCTCCTGTCCAACCTTATGTCATTGTTATTAAAAAAACTTTGTTGCGGAGATAATATATTATAAACAGCAAAACCTGTTCTCAATTTAAATTTATCACTCAACTCATTAGAATATTCAACTCCCAAAGCAAAATCGAAATACCACCTTGATAACCTCGGTAAATTTTCACCAATCGATAAGCTTCCATCGTAGTAATACCCATTGTATTGATTATCAAACTTTAATGCATTTAAATCAATCTTTTTTTGTGTAGCAGTTGGCAGCGCACCAAGACGAAAAACACCATTTGAGTCAGGTAAACAAAACTCATAACCCAATCCTGTACTCAAGTGAGTAGTTGAAAATTTCGAATCACCAGAAACATCATAAATCAAACCTGCGGCAGTTGAAAAACCTTGAGCGTATTTAGAAACAAGATTAGACTCAACCATACCTGCAAATGTGGTAAAAGGAACGGTTACTGAAGACCATTGATTTCGGTAATTACCGTGAAAACGATATTCTCCATCAAAATCACCAATTGAAGATGGAGAATATGTATGAGGAGCATGCATCCACTGAGTAAAATGAATATCTTGAGCCTTAATGTAAGTAAAACATGAAAAATAGAGAAGTATGAAACCAATTCGATTTAAACAAAAACAACATTCTATATGATTACGTAAAAGTTTACTCACCTATTTTGAGCCCTTGATAAATTAATTATTTTTTCAGTTAGATAATTTAAGTAATCAGCTTCAGCATTTTTAATGTATGACTGCCACAAAGTAATATTTGCAATTAAGGCAGCCAAGGGAATATTCTTAGATATTGCTTCTACAAAACCAATAGAGGATTCATTTGGATTGAGTGGATCAACTATATCGTCCGTATTTAATTTAATCTTGTATCTAATAGCCATATCTGTCCATGCAGAATCACTTTCAAACTCATTTACTATAAAATCTCTAAATTGATTAATGAAAAAAACAACAGAATCACCCCTTCCATTTTGAGTTAAATAAGCGTAGCCAAAGTCTTCATTTTTTGCTGCGACCGGAATACCATTATCATCAACACCTCCAGACAATTGAATAATTTGATCCTTTAGATCTTTAAGTCTACTCACAAGTTCATTAGACTTAAACTTTATAAAATCAGCCTTATCCTTCAAAGCCGAAGACCCTCCAACGCGTTCGGTACGCTTATCAATAACTTGATAAAGTTCGGAATTTGCCTGTTCAAAACCATTTATAGTTTTGGATACCCCTTTATCTAACGATTTAAAGGCATTTGATAATTTGTTCGTTAAACTATCCATTTGAAGTTTCAAGTCTATATAAACCACTCCATTCTCAGAAGAAAGATTTTCTTTGGGAAAAACCTTCGTATTTAAAGTCTTTTCTAAATGATCTATTGAACATATCACATGCTTTTTATTTACTGAATCCTCTTTGTTTGAAAATATTACAGCGTAAGCTTGCTTGACACCTTCCATTTCAAAATAAACTGCCTGAAAAACTAAACCAGGATTATCACCCCTACCACAAAAACCTTTAAACACTACCTTTTTATTTGCGTGAATAAGAGCTGCTTCGGAAGTTTGCATTTGTTTCCAGAAAGACGCTTGATTCTCTTTTAGGGTAAAAGTTAACCCTTTAACGTCTTGTTCAAAACCGAACGGAACTAAGTTAAAAGTTTGAGATGACTTGATATCTCCTATAGCCTTTGGTGAATACCCTAGCCCTGAAAAATTTTCATCAGAGTACCTAACCCAAGAAATAGAATCGGATTGAAAAACTTCTACACCCTGAGATTCAACGCTTTTAGATGTGGAATTCAAATTTTCTATTGATTCATAACAACTTATTAAAGCTGTTGAAACGAAGATTAAAATAAATAATAAGGTCAGAAATTTTTTTTTCATAAATTAAATTTAAATAAAAAACCCCACCAAACGGTAGGGTCTCTAATATTAAGCTATTGTTAACTATTCTTGCTCAGTGGATTCAGCAGAAACACCACCTTCTGATAAACCCTCATCACCTTCCAACACATCCTCTTCATCTTTTGATGTAGGAACTTTTGCAACAGCGGCGATTTGATCTTTCCCTTTAAGGTTAATTAATTTAACCCCTTGTGTAGCCCTTCCCATCACACGCATGTTTTCTACTACCATTCTAATAGCTATTCCTGATTTGTTAATAATCATTAAATCATGATCATCGGTAACGGATTTTATAGAGATAAGATCACCTGTTTTTTCGGTAACATTGAGCGTTTTAACCCCCTTACCTCCTCTGTTGGTTATTCTATATACCGCTTCTCCATCTTCAGGGTCGTTTAAATACGTTCTTTTACCGTATCCATTTTCTGAAACAACCAAAACAGTTTCCTCAGCCGGACGGTCAATACAAACCATACCAACAACTTCGTCTTTAGGACCAGCTAGTGTAATTCCCCTAACTCCAGTAGCCGTTCTACCCATTGGTCGAACTTTACCCTCCGGGAATCGAATACAACGTCCTGATTTTAGAGCCATAAGTATTTCATTTTCACCATTGGTTAGTTTCGCCTCTAACAACTGATCGTCTTCGCGAACATTAATAGCGTTTATACCATTTGTTCTTGGTCGAGAATAAGCCTCTAAAGATGTCTTTTTGATAACTCCATTCTTAGTACACATTACTATAAAGTTATTTTTGACGTATTCTTCATCTTTGAGATCCTGAACGTTTATATATGCCATTACTTTATCGTCGCGCTCAATATTTATCAGGTTTTGAATCGCTCGACCTTTTGCAGTTTTATTTCCCTCTGGAATATCAAAAACCCGCATCCAAAAGCATTTTCCTTTTTCTGTGAAAACCAATAACCAATTATGGTTGGTGGCATAAAATAAATTTTCCAGAAAGTCTTCGTTCCTTGTTGCTGAACCTCTTGAACCAACACCCCCTCTATTTTGAGTCTTGTACTCACTTAGCTCTGTTCGCTTAATGTAACCCAAATGAGAAATTGTAACGACAACTTCGTTATCAGGAATAATATCTTCTATTCTGAAGTTACCTCCGGCAAAATCTATTAAAGAACGTCTTTCATCACCATACTTGTCTTTCACATCGGTCAACTCCTCTTTAATGATATTGAATCTCCTCGACTCATTTTCAAGAATATCCTTCAAATCTTCAATTGTCTTTTTGATTTCTTCGTATTCAGCTCTTAACTTATCCTGTTCAAGACCAGTCAACTGACGAAGCCTCATTTCAACAATTGCTCTTGCCTGTATTTCAGAAAGCTCAAAACGGGTTATTAATTTTTCTCTTGCTTCATCTGGAGACTTAGAGGCTCTAATTAATTTTATTACTTCATCAATATTATCGGAAGCAATAATCAAACCTTCTAAAATGTGCGCTCTCTCTTCCGCTTTTTTCAAGTCGAACTTAGTTCTTCTAACGATAACTTCCAGCCTGTGATCCACAAAGTGAACAATCATATCCTTAAGATTAAGCGCTTCGGGCCTACCTTTTACTAAGGCTATGTTATTTACTGAAAATGAAGACTGTAACTGAGTGTACTTATACAATTTGTTTAATACAACATTTGTTATTGCATTCGTCTTGATTTCATACACAATTCTCATTCCGTTTCTATCTGATTCGTCACGGATGTCTGAAATACCTTCAATCTTTTTGTCGTTTACCAAATCAGCAGTTTTTTTAATCATTTCTGCCTTGTTCACCAGGTAAGGAATCTCTGTAACAATGATTCTTTCTTTTCCTGTTTTGGTAACTTCAATTTCTGCTTTTGCTCTAATCACAACCTTTCCTCTTCCAGTCTCGAAAGCATCCTTAACACCCTCATAACCATAAATGGTACCCCCTGTTGGAAAATCAGGAGCTTTAATGTGTTGCATTAACTCTGGAATTTCAATCTCTTTATTATCGATATAAGCCACTATACCGTCGACTACTTCAGATAAATTATGTGGAGCCATATTGGTAGCCATACCTACCGCTATACCGCTTGCTCCATTTAACAACAAGTTTGGTATTACAGTTGGCAACACAGTTGGCTCCATGATTGTATCATCAAAATTCAACTCATGATCAACCGTGTCTTTTTCAATATCTCGAAGTGTTTCCTCTGCAATTTTCTTGAGTTTTGCTTCTGTGTAACGCATTGCTGCCGGGCTGTCACCATCAACAGAACCAAAGTTACCTTGACCATCAACCAAAGGATAACGCAAACTCCAGCTTTGAGCCATACGAACCATTGTATCATAAACAGACGAATCACCATGCGGGTGATACTTACCTAATACCTCACCTACAATTCTAGCTGACTTTTTGTGTGCTCTATTTGAAAAAACACCCAAATCCATCATTCCATAAAGAACTCTTCTGTGAACTGGCTTTAAACCATCTCTAACATCAGGCAAGGCCCTTGATACAATTACAGACATCGAATAATCGATGTACGCTGTCTTCATTGTCTCCCCAATGTCGACTTTTACTATTCTTTCTCCTTCAGCCATATTTTGCTAATGAAATTTTTGTTAACTCTATTTCAATTTCACAATCTAAAAATGAAGATTGCAAGAGAGCTAATATAGTAAATTAGAACCGTTATAAACCCTTATATTTAAAGGAATTTCCAACAAAATTTTGTTAATAAGAACACTTTTCCAAAACAAACCAAAAAATTGTCTCGTTAGTATATTAAAAGACCTACTTTACTATAATTTCATTAGTTTAGTATTCAGATAAAAAAAAGTCTATGGAAGCTAAGTTTTCACCAAGAGTAAAAGATGTAATAACTTACAGTCGAGAAGAAGCATTAAGGCTAGGGCATGACTATATAGGTGTGGAACATTTATTTCTTGGAATCTTAAGAGAGGGAGAAGGAAATGCTATAAAAATATTAAAAGCCATTAACGTAAATTTACAAGACGTCAGAAAGGCAATCGAAAGTGAAATAAAACCAAAATCAAATAATTTTAATCAAAACGGAAACATCCCTTTAGTAAAACAAGCAGAAAGAGCTTTAAAAATAACCTATCTCGAAGCTAAACTATTTAAAAGCAGCCTGATAGGTACTGAACACTTATTGCTTAGTATCTTAAAAGACGATGATAATGTAATCACAAATGTATTCGAAGAATTCAATGTTGATTACGAAACTGTTAAAAAAGAAATGGACATGATTGAAGAAGAAACAGACCCGAAATCCGAATTCCCAGGAGGACCAGCAGAAGACGACCCCAATGACGCATTAGGCAACGAAGGATCTGGAGGAGGTTCGCAATCTCCCAAAAAATCGGGAGAAAGTAAAAGCAAAACTCCTGTATTGGATAATTTTGGAAGAGATTTAACACAAATGGCAATGGACGGAAAACTTGATCCTATTGTCGGTCGTTCTGGCGAAATTGAAAGAGTGTCTCAAATTCTATCGAGAAGAAAGAAAAACAACCCCATTTTAATTGGTGAACCCGGTGTAGGGAAATCAGCAATTGCAGAAGGACTAGCACTCAGAATTGTTCAGAGAAAAGTTTCTCGCGTTTTATTTGGTAAAAGAATAGTGACTCTGGATCTAGCCTCTCTTGTTGCTGGAACAAAGTACAGAGGTCAGTTCGAAGAGCGAATGAAAGCCGTAATGAATGAATTGGAAAAATCTTCTGAAATTATTTTGTTTATCGACGAAGTCCATACGATAATCGGTGCAGGTGGTGCATCTGGGTCACTTGACGCATCAAACATGTTTAAGCCCGCCTTGGCACGAGGAGAAGTTCAATGTATCGGAGCAACAACACTGGATGAATTCAGACAATACATTGAAAAAGATGGCGCTTTAGAGAGAAGATTTCAAAAAGTACTTGTCGAACCTACTACCATAGAAGAAACCGTTGAAATTTTAAACAATGTCAAAGGAAGATATGAAGATCATCACAATGTTAATTACACACCTGAAGCCATAGAAGCATGTGTTAAAATGACCAATCGATTCATAACCGATCGTCATTTACCCGACAAAGCTCTCGACGCTTTAGATGAGGCTGGCTCAAGAGTACACATCACCAATATAAATGTACCAGTGGAAATCATTCAGATTGAAAAAGACATTGAAAACGTTAAGGAAGAAAAAAACCATGTTGTTAAGTCACAAAAATATGAAGAAGCCGCTCGATTGAGAGATTCAGAGAGACAGTTAAACGAAAAACTCGATGCGGCCAAAACAAAATGGGAAGAAGAAATAAAAGACCACAGAGAAACTGTAAGTGAGGAAGACGTTGCAGAAGTCATTGCCATGATGACAGGAATACCTACCCAAAGGGTTGCTGAAAAAGAACAGGGAAGGCTATCAAAAATGTCAGAAGTACTCGAAGGAAGAGTAATTGGACAAAACGATGCGATTAAAAAGGTTGTAAAAGCAATTCAAAGAAATAGAGTTGGACTAAAAGACCCAAACAAACCCATTGGTTCTTTTATTTTCCTTGGCCCGACAGGAGTTGGAAAAACACAGCTTACGAAAGAGTTGGCAAAATTTATGTTTGATAGTGAAGATTCCCTGATAAGAATCGATATGAGTGAATACATGGAAAAATTCGCCATCTCCAGACTGGTTGGTGCCCCTCCAGGATATGTTGGATATGAGGAAGGAGGTCAATTAACGGAAAAAGTTAGGCGTAAGCCCTACTCAATCATTCTTTTGGATGAAATTGAAAAAGCTCACCCAGATGTTTTCAACTTATTACTTCAGGCCCTTGACGAAGGACACATTACCGATTCATTGGGAAGAAAAGTTGATTTCAGAAACTGTGTAATTATTATGACATCGAACGTGGGTACGAGAAAACTAAAAGAATTTGGAACAGGCGTTGGATTTAATACTTCGGCGAAACTATCTGCAGCAGATGAGCACGCTAAAGGTGTAATTACGAATGCATTAAAAAAATCTTTTGCCCCTGAATTCTTGAACAGAATTGATGATGTCATCTTGTTCAACTCATTGAGCAAAGAGGATATTCATAAAATTATCGATATTGAACTGGCTAAATTATTCTCAAGAGTAGATGATTTAGGCTTCAAAATCCAATTAACGAATGAGGCAAAAGATTATATAGCAAATAAAGGATACGATAAAGAATACGGTGCTCGACCATTGAAAAGAGCCATTCAAAAATACCTGGAGGACGCTCTTGCAGAGGAAATATTAACCTCTAAATTAGCTGAAGGTGATACTGTTAAAGTCGATTTCGATGAAAAAAATTCTGAAATCAAAATGAAAGTAACAAAGGCTAAGAAAAAAGCGGCAAAAAAAGAAGATGAAGACGCTGCTGAGTAAATGTATTCTCCAAAAAAAATAAACCCTGCTTAAAGCAGGGTTTTTTTATGCATTTCCTTAATCTGAAAAGTGCATTAACATAAATTTAGAATTAACTTTGTTCTTCCAATTGGAAGTCATGATATCACAAAGAGAACTTTTTTACTCCTATATAGCTCAAACCTCGCCTGAGCCAATGGATTTACACATTGAAAAGGCAGAAGGACATCATCTAATTGATTCCAATGGAAAAAAGTACATCGACTTAATCTCTGGGATATCCGTTTCAAATGTTGGTCATTGCAACCCCAGAGTAGTCAAAGCCATTCAAGAACAGAGTGAAAAATACATGCATCTTATGGTTTATGGCGAGTATGTTCAAACCCCACAAAATAAACTTGCTGAGACGATTTGTAACCTACTTCCTGATGAACTAAACAATGTTTATTTTGTAAACTCTGGAAGTGAAGCAATTGAAGGCGCTTTAAAACTAGCTAAAAGACACACTGGAAAAACTGAGATTATTTCCTGTAGAAACGCTTATCACGGAAGCTCTCATGGTGCATTAAGCATAATGGGTAATGAAGATTTTAAAAACAATTTTCGTCCACTCCTACCCCAAACCCGATTAATTCAATACAATAATTTCGAGGATATTCAGCACATAACCTCAAATACTGCTGGTGTGGTAATTGAAGCCTTTCAAGCTGAAGCAGGAATAATACTTCCCGAAAAAGGTTATATGCAGGCTGTTAGAGAGAAATGCAATGAAGTTGGGGCTCTGATGATTGTTGATGAAATTCAAACTGGGTTTGGAAGAACAGGTACTTTTTTTGGCTTTGAACACCACAAAATTACTCCCGACGTCATCACTATTGCGAAAGGTATGGGCGGAGGAATGCCAATTGGTGCATTTATCTCCAGGAAAGAAATCATGCAAAAACTAACGCATAACCCAGTACTCGGCCACATTACTACTTTTGGAGGAAACGCTGTTTCATGTGCCGCAAGCTTAGCTTGCATACAAGAAATAGAAGAAAATAAATTAACAGAAAACGTAAAAAAACTTTCTCATGTTTTTTTAAAAAACCTTAAACATCCTGCAATAATTGAAACAAGAGGAATTGGTTTTTTCCTTTGCATCGAATTTAAAAATCAAGCCTTTAATTTTGGCGTCATTAAAAAATGTATTAAAAAAGGAGTAATCACCGACTGGTTTCTTTTTAATGACAAATGTCTCAGAATATCTCCACCTCTAAATCTCGATGAAAAAACAGCCTTAGATTCTTGTAACAAAATCTTGGAAGCCATTGAAGAGCAGTTTAATCTCCAGCAAAACAGTTGACTACCAACTACTGTAAAACAAAAGAAAACCCCTACATTACAGTAACTCTGTAACGCAAGGGTAATCATAACTAGCAAGAACAAATATTGGCTTTTACCACCAACACATTACAATGACGATTATATTTTAAAAGGTTGCTATGTTTAAAAAAATAAAAAAATGATTTAATTTTTTTTCAAAACTTACCTTTTGATTGTATCTTTGTGCCGAACATTAACCTTTGGAATCATGACTCAAAAAACAACAACACCCAAAAAGACAGTGAGAAAAACATCTGGAAACGCTGTTAGAAAATCAGCCCAAAGACCTACAAACAGGGCTATAAACGCTTCCAAAAAAGCAACAAACGCATCCGCTCAAAAAAGAAAAAACAACGTTAAAAGAGTTCCTAAAAAAAATAATCAAAAGCGAAATAAATTATTCGATGTTTATGTAGGAATATCTCTAACAGGGGTTCTGTTTGGTGTTTTTATGATTGTATTTTTCTTTCCAGGTCAAATGATAACATTTTCAAAAGTTACTCTTATTATTCTGACCGCAGGTATTGTTCTTAATTTAGCTATACTTCCTCTTGGCCTAAGAAAAAACAAAAAAGGAAAAACTTTAATTTCTGAAATAGGAAGTGCATTCTATATTTTATTAAACTTTTTTGGTGGAGGTGTTTTCCTTACAGGTTTAATTCTTATGTTAAATTTCGCTGGTAGATCTGTAGAAACACATTCTGAGCACTATAAATTTGGTGAAAGAGACCCAAATTACAGAGTTAGCCACTATAGCGGAGTTGTTTATATTTTGGAAAACAACAAACATCCTGAAGAAACAAACCTCCGTTGGTTCGAGTTAAAAAATACGCGTGCCATAATGGAAAAAGGTCATCTTGAAATCAGATTTTCTTCTGGACTATTTGGAATAGATATTTTTGAAGAAAGAGGAATTACTTCTGATTTATCGGGAAGTGATTATGTACGAACGCCATTTCCCGGAGAGGAGGATTGATTTACGCATCTAAAATATCTTTAGAATTGGATTTTTGCTTTCTCTTGATTTTAAACAGAGCCAATACCAGATAAATTTCGAAGGCTAAGAAAAATATCATAACAAAAACAGAGAAACTTGTGGCAAGTATTGAAAACAACCCCACAATCGAATAAAGCAAAAATCCAATTAATATGGACCAATACTCTTCGGTTTTTGACCAAACCGCGAGAGCTATAAATGCAACACCAATCAAAAGGGGTAAATGATAAAAAAAACCATATCCCCTGGAAATTGAAAATACACTTGAAAAAAGCCCGATTAAAGTAAAAACTCCACCTACTACATAAAGAATAACCGCGGCATTCCAAATTTCTTTCTTGTCGTCTATATTCTTTACGTTAGCTCTTCTCTGAGCAACAAGTTTTTGACCATCAGGAAATAGTGTATTGCAAAACCTACATCGGTAGGCACTTGAATGATTGACTCCTTTGCATTTTTTACAAACTTTCATTTTATGAACTCAATTAAGAAAAATCACAAGACTGTGATTTTTCTTAATTAATTAACTATTTTGCTATTCCTACCGCTCTAACCTCTCGAATCACAGTAACTTTTACTTGACCAGGATATGTCATTTCAGTTTGAATCTTTTGGGATATATCAAAAGCCAATTGTTCAGACTCTTTATCGCTTACTTTTTCACTTTCAACAACAACTCTCAATTCTCTTCCTGCTTGAATTGCATAAGTTTTAAGGACGCCAGGATAACTCAAAGCCAATTCCTCCAATTCTTTAATCCTTTTAATATAAGACTCTAGTATTTCACGCCTCGCCCCTGGTCTAGCTCCCGATATCGCATCACAAACCTGAACTATCGGAGCTATCAAAGAAGTCATTTCTATTTCGTCATGGTGTGCTCCTACTGCATTACAAACCTCTGATTTCTCTTTGAATTTTTTAGCCAAATTCATTCCAAGAATGGCGTGAGGTAATTCCGGTTCATCATCAGGAACTTTACCTATATCGTGAAGTAATCCAGCTCTTTTTGCTGCTTTTACATCTAAGCCCAATTCTGTAGCCATAATCGCACAAAGATTCGCAACCTCTCTTGAATGCTGTAATAAGTTTTGACCATAAGACGACCTGAACTTCATGCGACCTACCATTCGAATAAGCTCTGGATGTAATCCGTGAATTCCCAGGTCGATAGCAGTTCGTTTACCAACATCGGCAATCTCTTCATTTAAATTCTTTCTCGTTTTGGCGACAATTTCTTCAATTCTGGCTGGATGAATACGTCCATCAGATACCAATTGATGCAAAGCAAGACGAGCAATCTCTCTTCGAATAGGATCAAAGCAGGACAAAATGATGGCCTCGGGAGTATCATCAACAATAACCTCTACTCCTGTAGCGGCCTCTATAGCCCTAATATTCCTACCTTCTCTACCAATAATCCGACCCTTTATCTCATCGGACTCAATATGGAACACTGAAACAGCATTTTCAATTGCAGTTTCTGTTGCACACCTCTGTATGCTTTTGATTACAATTTTCTTGGCCTCCATGTTTGCACTCATCTTAGCCTCTTCAATGGTGTCCTGAATATGAGACATAGCCTCTGTTTTTGCCTCGGCCTTTAGAGTTTCAACCAATTCCTTTTTTGCTTGCTCACCACTTATTCCAGCAACAGCTTCCAATTGCTCAACTTGACGTCGGTGCAATTTCTCAAGCTCCTTTTCTTTCCTTTCATTTCGATTGATTTTGTCTTCCAACTTCGATTGAAGACGCTTAACCTCCTTATCTTTCTTATTGAAGTCGTTCATTTTCTGATTCAAGCTGTTTTCTTTTTGCTTCAGCTTGTTCTCAGTTTGGGATATTTGCTGGTTTCTTTTGTTTACCGCTTTCTCGTGTTCAGATTTTAATTGAACAAACTTCTCCTTTGCTTGTAAAATTTTATCCGTCTTTAACTGTTCTCCATCTTTCTCTGCTGCATCTAAAATTTGTTTCGTTTGCTTATTAGTCAAAGCTTTCAATATAAAAAAGCCTCCTAAAAGCCCCAAAACAACTCCTACTACAACATAGGTTACCTCATTCATAAACTACTATTTTAATTGTTTAAACAAAACCAAATAAACAACTGAAATAAAGATATTTAGAGAAATTAAAAACTAGCTTTTAAGATAATTGGAAATACATTCATCGAGCTCTTCGAGTTTGCTGTGTAAACCACTATTCAAAGCCTTTGAATTCATATTGTTTTTTTTATTAACCATCATGTTTTGAAACAACAACATGGCTAATAAATCCTGTTTATCTTTAACACCATAGTTAGATTGAAGCACTTTGAGTTTATCTTTTATTTCCAACTCAACAGAATTGACCTCTTCTAATTCAGAAGAACTGATTTTAACCGGATACTCCTTACCAGCTATATTTACCTTGATTGAAATACTGTCTGACATTCTAACTATTTACCTGTGCTATGCATTTGTCAATTTCCCGAATTAACTCATTGATTTTCAGTTTAATATCGGTTGATTTTCCTTCTTTGCCAGATAAGGATTTAGCGAGTTTTAAAACCTTATTTTTTTCATTTAATTCCTTAGTCTGGACTTGTGCATAAGTTAATTTCCCTTGCAATAAAGTATTCTCTTCTTTTAATTGTTTAATATCCTCTTTCGCTTTATCGTGTTGGGCAATGAGCTTTTTCACCTTCGACTCCAAACTCTCAACAATTAAAGAAGTATTTAAATTATCCATAGAAAATATAACGTAAACAAATTTAAACTTCCAAATGCAGTTTAACAAATTAAAAAATTCATGTTACTAACTTTTATCTGTTCATAGAGAAAGTTTGACAAGTTTTATCCGATTTTTGTACCTCATTAAAAATGAGATTAATTGTAACAATCATAATTTCTGCTTTTTGGGTATCAGTAGTCGGCCAACAAACCAATTATCCCCAAGATTACTTCAGAGCACCAATGGATATTCCATTATATCTTGCAGGCAATTTTGGAGAGTTAAGAGCCGATCATTTTCATGCAGGAATAGACATTAAAACACAAGGTGTAGAAGGAAAAAAAATTTATGCTTCAGCAGATGGTTTTGTATCAAGAATTAAAGTTCAACATGGAGGGTATGGAAAGGTAGTTTACATCGACCACCCCAATGGATACACAACAGCTTATGCCCACCTGAAAGAATTTTCTACAAAAATTGATTCGTTTGTAAAAAATGAACAATATAAAAATGAGTCTTTTACCATCAACTGGTATCCAAGCCCCAATGAAATCCCCGTAAAGAAAGGAGAAGTTATTGCCCTATCTGGAAACACAGGAAGATCAGGAGGTCCCCATTTGCATTATGAAATAAGAGAAACCAAATCGGAAGACCCACTTAACGTTCTTTTGTTTGGTATGCCAATAAAAGACAACATTAAACCCATAATACGCGGAATCAGAATATATCCATTAGGAGATGAATCAACAGTTAACGGGCAACCTAAAGCTCTTTACTTTAACGCAATCAATAAGGATGGAAAAGTCGCTTTAGACGCAACCCCTGTGGTATCCAAAAAAATTGGATTCGGAATTGAAACTCTTGACAAGATCAATGGGTCTGGAAATCGATGTGGAATTTACAGCATTCAGTTAAAATTCGATGGTAAAGTTATTTTCGAACAAAAAATGGAAAAAGTACCATTCCGTGAATCTCGATATCTTAATGCTCACACAGATTATCATTACAAGAAAACAAACAACAAATGGATTCACAAATCCTACATTGAGCCCAATAACCATTTAAGTATATATGAAATCTCTGAGCAAAATGGAATCATCAATTTCAATCAACCAGGAACTCACAATATGGAATATACAGTTACAGATGTTTCAGGAAACACTTCTAATTTAAAATTCCAAATACACTCAAAACCTACAATCAACTTTGCCAAAAAACCTCTTCATCAATACTTTGCAAAAAGAATGATGTATCATCATGAAAATGAATTCACTTCAAAAGGTTTTTTAATTCAAATACCTGATAGCGCTCTTTATAACGATATCGACTTTAAATATCATGTTAAACCCCACCCCCGATTACGATGGAGTGATGTTCATTATACCCATAGCGACTTCACTCCTCTTCATAAACCAGCAGAAATTTATATCAAATGCGAGTTCCCTTCATCCATACCTGAAAATAAACTTCTTGCCATTCGAAGAACATCTAAAGGAATATTTAAAGTACACGTTGGAGAATACTCTGTTGGATATTATTCTTTTAAAACAAAACACTTTGGTGATTTTTACATATTTCATGATACCATTCCTCCAAAAATAAAACCTCTAAATATACACGAAGGAAAGAACATTCGTTTACAAAGTAAATTCGATTTTAAAATATCCGATAATTTAGCAGGAATAGAATCTTATAATTGTTTCATTGACGGAAAATGGGTCTTAATGGAATATGATTTTAAAAAATCTCGCCTGACCCACTATAAGCACGATGTAATTCCTGCGGGAAAGCATGAATTGAAACTTGTAGTCATTGATGCTGTTGGAAACGAAAAAATCTTCCGCTGCTCTTTTTACAACTGAACCTTACCTCATCAGATCCAAAAGCCTCTTCCCTTTTACCCCTGAGACAAAACTATACTTAACCCTTCCAATTATTTGCGAAGAATAAATACCCGTGTGACCGCTTGAATAATATGCAACAAAACAGCCCATGACTAAATATACGGTTAATGCAAGATTGAAACTACCATTAGAAAAAAGCTCTAATCCCATTAGGACACATGCAAAAGGAGAGTTTGTAGCACCAGAAAAAACAGCAACAAAACCTATACCTGCCAAAAAGCCAACAGGTAAAGGTATAAACAAACTCAGTGCACTTCCTAAAGTAGCTCCTATAAAAAACAAAGGAGTAACCTCTCCTCCTTTAAAACCTGCACTCAATGTTAATACAGTTAACCCCAACTTTATTATGAAAACCTCAAAGCCCTGTTGGACCGAAAAAGAGGAAACAATGGTGTCCAGACCTAAACCGGCATATTTAAAACCCAACATGTAAATTAACCCAGCAACTATAGCACCTCCCAAAAAAGGGTGCAATAAAGACGAAGGAATAATTTTTTTAAACCAATTGGAAAGATAAAACAAAGACGAACTGAACAATCTTGAAGTAATTCCAAACGCAAGACTCGAGGCAAACAACCAGCCAGTATTAATCAAATTAAGATCAGGAATAGATTCAATAGAGTATTTTGTATGCTCTACCGGCCACAATTCACACACATAATATGCAACAAATGCCGAAAGTAAAACAGGAACAATACCGTTAATGAGTAATTTTCCAATAAAAATAATTTCCAGAGCAAAAACTGCACCAGCTAAAGGGGTTCCAAATAAGGATGAGAATCCTGCGGCCATTCCACACATCAACAAAATTTTTCTTTCTTCTTCTGTAAACTTGGTAAGGAAATTCAATTGATCGGCCAATGAAGCTCCCATTTGAACCGCCGTACCTTCTCTACCTGCTGAACCGCCAAAAACATGAGTTATGATTGTCCCGATTAAAACCAAAGGCGCCATAAGAAAGGAAATTAACTTCGATGGGCTCTGAACTTCTTCTATAATTAAATTGTTCCCCTTTCCAAGAGATCTTCCAAAATACTTATAGGCAACAGCAACCAAAACACCCCCCAAAGGCAAAAGAAATATTAGCCAATTATTCGTCTCTCTTGTATTTTTCGCCCAGGACAACAACAGCAAGAAAACAGCAGAAGCACTACCAGATAAACTGCCAACAATAGCCGCAACGACTAACCACTTTATTAAGAACTTAAAATAAAACTGTTTTACTAAACTCTTTAAAAGGTTCAAAAGCATAAAGACAAATATAACCTTTTCAAAAATAGACTACTTCCAAAAAAAAGAAAACGCCAGTCTGGTAAAGAACAAAATAAAAACTTTTAGGCTTAAACTTTTAAATCTCCACTAAAACTTAAAATAGCGTTGGCAAAGTTCTCCCAGGTATGAATATCTTTTTCATCTTTTAGTCTACCTGAAAAGATTTTCATTGCATCCAGGCAATCATTAATAGCTTGTGCAATATGAATTGGCTTTGATGATTCACAAACAATTCCCGTTTGATTTGGTATAATCTCATTTGGAAGCTCACCAACAGGAGTAACAACCATAGGAACTTGGTAAAACTTAGCAATTGATGCAATACCGCTCTGAGTTGCTGTTCGATAAGGCAATACACAAACATCTGAAGCAGAAAAAACATCCGAAACTTCTGAATCAGGAATATATCTTATATGAGAAAATACTCTGGAATCAATTTGGTTTTCATGGATGATTTTTTGATACTCTGAAAACTCTCCATAACATTCTCCTGCAATCAATAAAACAATATCCTCCCTACAGTGACTCAAAGCTTCAAGTAACAAATCAAGCCCCTTGTACTTTCGAATAAAACCAAAAAACAAAAGAACCTTTTGGTCTTTTTTTATTCCGTACTTCAATCTTAAAGCATTCTTGTCTTTTAAATCACCAAATTGAGCATAAAGAGGGTGCGGCCTCAACAAGGTAGCTGGATTTTTAATTAGTGTATTTAAATCATTTTTAACCGTCTCACTCATCGTAACAAATCCATGCTGTTGTTTAAAATAAAAACCAGAAAGCATTTTATCTCCTAACCTTTTTTCATGAGGAATTGCGTTATGAACAATTGAAATATTTAGGGTGGTTTTTTTTAATCTTTTACAAACCATACCTAAAGAAGGTCCAAAAAAAGGCATCCAATATGAAGATATTAAAACGTCAGGGGAAAAATCCTTTATTGCCTTAGCCGTTTTTATAAAACTAAAAGGATTAACAGAACTCAAAATCCTTGGTGTTTCGAAATGAGGTGCAAGATCTTTATTATCTACAAACTGAGTTTTACCTGGAAACAACAATTCTGGATACTGAGTGGTAAAATTGAATGCACTGATATCTGACTTAGCTTCCAAAGCCTTAAAAAGCTCAGTGTTAAATTGAGCAATACCACCTCTAAAAGGATGAAAAACAGATAAAAAAGCTATTTTAAATTTTGATTTTTCCAATTAAATTCCATCGGTGTAAACTCGTTCTATCTGGAACGACAGCTTTCTCAACTGCCCTCCCCATTGCTTATAGTTTACCAATTGTTTTTCTATTTCTTTAACACGATTTTTGTTAAGGTTAACTCTAAAAAAAGGAAGAATCACATACAAAAACCGGCTGAAAGCACCTTTACTTTTTAGAAACTCCTTTGTCGAAAGTGGTTTTTCAAAATTTAAATGAGGTAATTCGCTAAGCCTCGCCTTGAGTTCCTCATCAATCACCTCTTTTTCTGAAAGATGATTTTTCAAAGAGGAATAACTCTTTAACCATCTGTCAATATCAATATAAATGAGTTCATCTTTGAGCAATCCCTTCCAAGAGCTGATACTTTTCAAATCTTTGAGTGCATCAAAAATTTTTTGCTGAAACGTATCCAGATAATTTACTTGATTTTTAATAAACTCTATATCCTTTTCAATAGTAAGCTGTGACATACATCTAAATTACTAAACATGAGTTCGATTTTCACACAATGTAAGGAAACTTTTAATAAGTCATCTGTTAATTTCTGTGTTCTTAAGAAGTTTTTCTTAAATACTCTATTTTATTTACTTGTATATTTTTGAAACTTCTCCGAAGCTAAAAAGGACCTGATTTCCTCAATTCGCTTGTCTCCGCTGGGGTGAGTTGATAAAAAGGCGGGAATCTGTTGCTTATTTTGTGTCATTCTGACCCAAAAATCAGGTGCTTTTGTTGCATCATAACCTGCTAAATGCATAAAAACTAAACCTAACTTGTCTGACTCTAATTCGTTCCTTCTTGAGAAAGCCAATCCACTTAAACCACTTGAAATACCGTAAGCTTCCTTAAAAAGTTCTTGCGTTTGAGTACTTTGATTCATAAGCGCAACACTCAAAGCCACTCCCCCCATTTGAGCAGCAATTGCTTTACTCATTCTTTCATTTCCATGCCGGGCTATTGCGTGAGCTATCTCATGACCCATCACAACGGCCAAACCATTCTCATCTTTTGTATATTCTAAAATACCGGTGTAAAAACAAATTTTCCCACCCGGCATACACCATGCATTTGCCGCATCATCCTGAATCAACTTAAATTCCCAATCAAACCCTTTAAATCTTTTTTGCTGATGATTCCTCTCCAAATACCCTTCAACGGCCTCGGATATATTTCTTCCAACTTTTTCTACCAGTTCAGACTCAGGTGTATTCTCAATCACTATCGATTGATCCAAAATCTGAGTGTACTGACTGGAACTCATTTCAATCAAGTCTGACTCCGGCAACAAGTTCAATTGTCTCCTGCCAGATACAGGAACCTTGGTGCAGCCAAAAAGCAGACAGCCAGTTATAAAAATCGCAAACCTTTTCATAAAAACAAATTTCAATAAAAATTATCGATTTTTTCTGAGTAAAGCACTGTTTTCAATACATCTACAAAAATCAAATAAACTTTTATAGACGTATTGCCGTATGCTTAATTGGAAATGAAAAACAAATTTTGCTGTATTTTAATAGTCTCTCTAATTTTCACGGGCTCTGTAACAGGTGTTAATGTAGATTTTGTATACAAAAATCATTGCATAAACAACATAATATATTTCGAAGATCAATCCACTTCAGAAAACAAAATAATTTCGTGGTATTGGGAATTTGGCGACGGAAGTGTTGCTAACGATAATTCTCCTGTTCATGTTTATTCCGAATCAGGAATTTACAAAGTTCAACTTACGGTTAAAACTGAATCAGGAAAAGAATACTCGCTCAAAAAATCTGTTTTAATAAACTCTGCCCCTTTTGCTTTTTTTAATCCAAATCCAAACTGTGATCAAACCGTTAATTTCAAAGACAATTCATTTACTCAAACAGCCGAAGTAAAACAATGGATGTGGGATTTTGGTGATGGAAATTACTCAATGGAAAAAAATCCCAATCATAAATTCAGTGAACAAGTTAAAACTAAAGTTCATTTAAAAGTATTGGATAATAATGGTTGTGTTGACTCCATTACTCAAGTAGTCAAAATCAAAAAAAAGCCTCAAGTTGGATTTGATATTAAAAATGTACTCCTTTCAAATCCTGCTTTCATCAAAGTAAAAAGTCACAACTTCAAGGACAGTATTTCTTATTCTATTAATAATAAAACTGTTAAATATCCCGGTACACTACTTACTGCCAACATCTTCGGCTCAAGTACAATAAAACAAAAGGTAAAAAACGAAATGGGTTGTTCCGACAGCTCAATTACCATCATCTCACCAAAACAAGATTTCCAAGTGAAATTACCCGCCTATTTTCAACCTAATGTATTTAATTATACATCAAGATTTGGTGTAAACAACTCCAATCTGGTAGTAAGAGAATTAAGCATCTTTAATGAAAAAGGCAAACAAGTTTTCCACGCCTGCAACAATACCTCATGGGATGGAAAAGATGAAAATGGACATTCTTGTAAAGACGGTACTTACACTTACCTACTGGAGTATGAGAACCCTCAAAACACAAGAGTGATTCAAAAAGGCAAATTCGTATTAAAAAACTAACAAAACATCATCAAGGTTTAATCCCTGAAGAAAATTTTGAACCGGCATTCTTTTTTTCCCAGCAACTTGAAGCTCATGAACTTTAACAGAACCTTTCCCACAGCCAATAAAAAGTTCTTTTTTCCCGTCGGTTTTTATCTCACCAGGCTTTAGAGTTAAGTCAATATTTTCCGCTCTGAAAATTTTAAAATTCACCTCCTTACCATTAGGGAATTTGAAAATCGAAAATGCCGCAGGATGAGGGCTCAAACCCCTTATTTTATTATGAATCTGGTCTGAATTTTCTACCCAGTTGATTTTACAAGTTTCTTTAAAAATTTTATAGGCCAATTTAGGCTTTTTTCCATTCAATATTTCCTCTTGCTTTTGAGTCCTAACTGATCCATTAATTATACTTAGAGTCGTTTTAACCACCAATTCAGCGCCAACATGCATTAGTTTGTTATGAAGCTCACCGGCTGTTTCGTTAGGACCTATACCTACCTTGGAATTATCAATGATTTCACCTGTATCTATTTCATGTTCTAAAAAAAACGTAGTAACTCCAGTTTCCGTTTCTCCATTCATAATAGCCCAGTTAATAGGAGCAGCCCCTCTGTAATTTGGTAATAAAGAACCATGAAGATTGAAAGTCCCATATTTTGGAAGTTGCCAAACCGAAGCAGGAAGCATACGAAAAGCTACAATAATTTGTAAATCAGGATTTAAATTTCGAAGTTCCAACTGAAAAGATTCATCTTTTAAATTATCAGGCTGTAGCACAGTTATACCTTGAGCTGAAGCGAATTTTTTAACCGCTGATTCCTGTAACTTCATCCCTCTACCCGATTTTTTATCGGGCATGGTAACTACCCCCACAACATCAAAACCTTTATCAATAAGTGCTTTCAAAGAAGCAACAGCAAAATCAGGAGTACCCAAAAAGACAATTCTCATAATTTTAAAATTGAATACAAAGATAGAGAGATTTCACAGGTTAAAAAGAGATATTTTAAGTGAAATAATTATCTGAAACTCATCTTTGACTTGGTGAATTTTCTTCTCCTAAAATTGAACAAATTATTCTCTTTTATCAACCTTGCCACTATTGGTGGAACCATTTTTTCCCATTCGGTATTACCTTCAATTATCTTTTCAAGTACTTTATGAGAAAAAATATCCAAAGTTTGTTTATCAAACTTTTCATAATCCACAATCTTTTTTGAATCTTTTAAAAACTTAAATAAGTACTCGTACTTCTCTGGAATAATCATGTTTTCGGATGAAATAACCTCATCTCCAAATTTGTAAGGATACAAATAAAGACGAACATCTTTGTGAAAAAGATATCCAAAAGCCTCCATAAGACCTCCATTTAAATTTTCGTAAAACCTTTCGTTAAATACATTTATTAAAGAGTTCGCACCCAATACAAGAGCTATTTGAGCACCTGTATTATATCGAGTTAAATATTGAACCAACTTATAATACTCATGAAAATTTGAAACGAGTACGGTTTGTCCTAGGGCAGTTAAAATATCTACTCGGTCTAAAAAATCCTGTTCATTAATACCTTCTTCGCCACTTAAATCTCTTAATGTTAGTTCTGTAATGGCCGTAATTCTTTTTTTATCCTTTATTCGTTCATCCTTTTCAAACTGCTTCATACCATTTTTGAGCATATCCAAATGAACTTTGGTCACAGGGCGAAACCTTCCTCGCATAGCGAGAATTTCTTTCTTGTAGAGGACCTCTGTTGGATGAATAGTTGATCCATCGGGTTGAAACATAACCGCATCAGCCATTTTATTTTTAACGAGCCACAGACTTAAAAGACGGTTATCGACATTCTTAAACAAAGGTCCTTTAAACTCGACCATGTCAATTTGCATACGACCTGGTATCAAGCCGTCATTCATGTGCTTAAGAATACTTTCAGGAGAATGATGTAAATGATAACATCCGTATAATAAATTCACTCCCATTTTCCCCAAAATCTCCTGTTGCTGAAGGTTTTCCCTATCCAAAAGACGAATGTGAATGATGACATCATTATAATCTTCTCCCGGATTGAGCTGAAAACGAACCCCCATCCAGCCGTGCGATTTATTTGATCGATCATAGTTAATTGCTTCTACAGTATCTGCAAGAGCAAAAAATCGTTTTTCCGGTTTTTTTGCAGACAACTCCTTAATAAGCCTGTTATACTCATAAGAAATCATTTGCTCCAACCTGGCTTTACAAACATACCTACCGGGACGCTCTCCATATATTGAATCACTCATGGACATGTCATAGGCACTGAGCGATTTCGCAATTGTACCTGAAGCACCTCCAACGACAAAGAAATTACGTGCAATTTCCTGACCCGCACCTATTTCTGCGAATGTTCCATAAATGGTTCTATCTAAATTTATAGAAAGTGCTTTTTGTGAAGAATCTAATACTTGTCCTTCCATATTAGGTTTAATTTAGTCTTATTTTTATACCAAAATTTACGTAAATCTAGGCAAATAGTTGGATAATTTTAACCATACCACCATTTAAATTAAGCATATTTCATTTAACTTTAAAGAAAGGAGTATCAATAAAAATACCTGAAAAAGAAGCTTAAATAGAATTGCCCTTTAATTCAACAGTTAAATAGAATAAATATGATGAAGTACCCTGAAAATCTAACCCATATAACCACGTTTATTTTAGATATTGATGGCGTTCTTACAGATGGAACTGTAATTTTAGAACCATCAGGAGAACAAACAAGGATTATGAATATAAAAGACGGTTTTGCTTTACAGCTTGCTGTAAAAAGAGGATTTAGGGTTGCCATAATCTCAGGCGGTAAAAACGAAGTTGTAAGAAAGCGTTTCACTGGGTTGGGAATTCATGATGTTTATATGGGTGCATCCGACAAATGGGAAGCTTTTGACGAACTCAAGTTAACCTATAACCTAAAGCATGAGGAAATCGCCTACATGGGAGATGATGTTCCTGACTATGAAATAATGAGTGAAATTGGTTTACCGGCTTGCCCAAACGATGCTGCAGCTGAGATAAAACAAATCTCGCAATACATTTCCCCTAAAGATGGTGGAAAAGGTTGTGTAAGAGATTTAATTGAAAAAGTTATGAGAGCTCAAGACAAATGGTTTAATCCTGAAAAAATTGACGAGGCAAAAATATGGTAAAACATTTGTTACAATTGTTTCGATGGAAAAACCTACTGATTGCAGGAGGGACTATTTTCCTCTCAAAGTATGCTATTTTTGAACCCGCTATTAAAAAACTTTTTCCATCCAGTCACTCCACACTAAACTTATACGAAACCTCCTTACTTGCGATTTCGGTTGTACTTATAGCTGCCGCCGGATACATTATAAATGACGTTAATGATATAAAAGTCGATGAAATTAATAAACCCGACAAAGTAATCATTGGCAAATACATTTCTCCCAAAGTAGCTGAATTTCTTTATATCGGCTTAAATGTTTTGGGAGTTTTAATTGCAACCTACGTTGGTGAGGCTGCAGGAAACTATCGATTGGTTTTACTTCATATTACCATTGCTGGTATTCTTTGGATATACTCCAAATACATTAAAAACACTTTTCTTATTGGAAATGTTTTGGTAGCAATAGCCTCCTCCGCTGTAGCCTTAACCTATTTTATATTTGAAAGCTTAGGTTATATGAAAGAATACGGGAATATTCTTAAGTCGGTTTACAAAAGCATTGTAGGTGGGCCTCTTAATACTCTATGGCTTTATTCAATCGGTTTGACGATTTTCGCCTTTGTGTTAACTATAATAAGAGAAATTATTAAGGACTTACAAGACTACCCAGGCGATTTTAGTGCCGGTGCAGGAACTATCCCTATTGTATTAGGTGAAAAGGCAACAAAACGGACTATCATTGGAGCCTCTGTTTTTTTTGCTTTGGCTTTAATTTACGTGCTTCACTTCAAAATTAATTCATCGCCATTTAATGAAATTTCTTTTATCCTTTATGTATGGCTTCTGATAATAATCCCTGTTATTGATTTAATTTATGGGGTAATAAAGGCAAAAAAAAGTCAAGATTATCAACGCCCCAGTAATACTTGTAAATTCATTATGATTTCGGGAATTTTATCAACTTTAGTCTACGCATTTAATGTTTAACCGATGATTCAACACAAAAAAATAATCCTCGCAAGTCAATCTCCGCGTCGTCAAGAACTGCTTAAGCAACTTGGCGTTCAATTCGAAATAAAAGTATTGGATATTGATGAAACATTTCCTGAAAACTTACCCCCGTACGAAGTTCCTGAATACCTTGCTAAATTAAAAAGTAAAGAATTCAAAAGTGAAAAACTTGAAAACACGTGTATAATTACTTCTGACACTGTAGTAATAAACAACGATAAAATTCTCGGAAAACCCGTCGATAAAAAAGATGCTTTAAAGATGATCTTAGACCTAAGCAACAAAGAGCACCATGTCGTCACAGGCGTGTGCATTCAATTTCACGATAAAGAGAAGGTTTTTCGATCCGTTTCAAAAGTTATATTTGAAAACATAACAGAAGCAGAAGCAAACTATTACATTAATAACTTCAGCCCACTCGACAAAGCAGGAAGTTATGGAATACAAGAGTGGATTGGACAAGCTAAAATTAAAAAAATTGAAGGCTGCTACTACAACATCATGGGACTTCCTTTAAACGCTTTATACAACCATTTAATAAAAGAAAAAGTTTTATCTCTTTAATGGACAATTCAAAATCCTTACAATTCATCGATGAACTAACAAGCTATTTCAATACTCTTCCGGGAGTTGGAAAGAAAACAGCTCAACGCTACGCTTTACAGTTACTTAAACAAGATGATGATTTTCTTCAAAGCTTTGGAAAGACACTCTGTGAATTAAAAAGTAAAATACACGAATGCTCTATTTGTCATAACCTTTCAGAAAAAGAAATTTGCGGAATATGTTCTTCTCCTTTGCGAAAAGAGGATTTAATATGTGTGGTTGAGGACATTAGAGACGTTATTGCTATAGAAAATACTGGGCAATTTAAGGGGAAATATCATATTTTAGGAGGAATTATTTCCCCTATGGACGGTATTGGACCAAGTGATTTGAATATCGATTCACTCGTCAATCGAATTTCAAATACTCCTGAAATAAAAGAAATTCTCCTCGCATTAAGAATTACAATGGAAGGAGATACTACAAACTTCTTCCTATTCAAAAAACTTAAAAACTTAAACGTAAAAATCACAACCATTGCCAGAGGCGTATCCTTTGGAGAACAAATTGAATATACAGACGAAATTACTCTGGCAAAAAGCATACTAAACAGAGTTCCCTATGAATCTTAATACGAAACCTTAACCTCCATTTTAACATAAAAGATAAAAGCTCCATGATGGATATAGAGTTTAATAAAAACGAAGACAAAATGAAAATTATGGTTTCCGACCTAAAAGGGAAGCTCAACACCATTCATAAAGGAGGCGGAAATCAAAAAATCAAAAAACACCACGACAAAGGAAAACTTACCGCAAGAGAAAGAATAAAAAAACTTCTTGATCCAAAACTACCTCAACAGGAAATTGGAGCATTCGCCGGATACAACATGTACGAAGAGTACGGTGGTTGTCCAGGCGCTGGAGTAATCGTAATCCTGGGGTATATCCACAACAAACAAGTCATTGTTGTTGCTAATGATGCAACCGTAAAAGCAGGTGCGTGGTTTCCGATAACAGGAAAGAAAAATCTCAGAGCTCAGGAAATAGCCATAGAAAATAAAATTCCAATTATTTATCTGGTTGACTCTGCTGGGGTTTTTCTTCCATTACAGGATGAAATATTCCCCGACAAAGAACACTTTGGGAGAATTTTCAGAAACAATGCTGTTATGAGCTCAATGGGAATTCCGCAAATAGCAGCCGTTATGGGAAGTTGTGTTGCCGGAGGAGCTTACCTCCCTATTATGAGTGACGAAGCTCTTATCGTAAAAAAAACAGGAACAATATTTTTAGCGGGATCCTATCTGGTTAAAGCTGCTATTGGTGAAGATATCGACAACGAAACTCTAGGTGGTTCAGAGACCCATTGTGAAATCTCCGGAGTTACCGATTACGAATGTGAAAACGACAGCGAATGTCTCGAAACCATTCGTGAGATTGTTGAAAAATTTGGAGAACATCAAAAAGCTGGCTTTTCAAGAATTGAACCTAAAAAACCTAAACTACCCATTTCCGAGATATATGGTTTACTACCCTTCGACAGAGCAAAACCATATGACTCAAAAGAAATCATCAAACGCCTGGTCGACGAATCTAAATTCACAGAATACAAAGCAGGATTTGGTAAATCCATACTTTGCGGATATGCAAGAATAGACGGTTGGAGTGTTGGAATAATTATGAACCAAAGAAAAGTCGTGAAAACCAAAAAAGGAGAAATGCATTTTGGTGGAGTTATATATAACGATTCAGCTGATAAATCTGCTCGATTCATTATGGCTTGTAATCAAAAAAAAGTTCCTCTGGTATTTCTTCACGATGTTACAGGGTTTATGGTCGGCTCAAGATCTGAGCACGCAGGAATTATTAAAGATGGAGCAAAAATGGTTAACGCCATGAGCAACAGCGTTGTGCCAAAATTTAGCGTTATTGTTGGGAACTCGTACGGTGCTGGGAATTATGCCATGTGCGGAAAAGCATTTGATCCACGACTCATAGTTGCCTGGCCTACAGCTAAAATAGCTGTCATGGGAGGTTCCCAAGCCGCTAAAGTACTGCTTCAAATACAAGTTGGTGCAAAAAAGGCAAAAGGAGAAAAAGTTTCTGATGAAGAACAAAAAAAAATGCTCGAAAAAATAAAATCAAGATACGATAGTCAGACAACTCCCGAATATGCAGCTGCTCGCCTATGGGTTGATGCTATTATTGACCCATTAGAAACAAGAAAAGTAATAAGTATTGGGATACAAGCCGCAAATCATGCTCCAATTGAAAAAGGATTCAACCCCGGGGTTATCCAAACTTAATAACTCCTGAAAAATTTAAAAAAAAAAGAATCCTTTTTAAAGTAAAAATTTAATCTATTTTTGTCTCAAAATAATTCATCATGAAAAATCTAATACCAATATTATTTTCTATTCTCTTAATGAACTGTTCACCTGGAGAAACAGCTGATAAAATTATTGAAAATGCAGTTGACAAAATTGAAACCCAACAGGTCAAGAATTCATCTTTTGACTATGGGAATTCAAAAAGCGGCATTTACACAAATACTTATTTTGATTTTAAGTTAGAATTTGACACTTCATGGTCAATACAAAGCCATCAACAAATGAACGCACTTTCTGAAAAAGGGAAGCAATTACTTGATGATAATAGTTTTTTGAAAAAAGAAATCGAAGCTGCTGAAATCAACTCCGCTCATCTTTTTGGAATGTTTAAACATGAAGTGGGATCGGCTGTACAGTTCAACCCCTCAATGGTGATTATGGCAGAGAACACAAAACATGCACCCGGTATCAAAAACGGAAAAGATTACCTATTCCACCTTAAAAATAATTTAAAACAAACGAACTTGAATTACACTTTTGAAGAAGAATACAGTTCCAAACAATTGGCAAATTATAATTTTGATATTCTTAAAGGAAAAATAGACCTTATTTCGTATAAAGTCACTCAAGAATATTTGACCACTGTTGCCGGGAATTTCACTTTGTCGATCATAATCAGCTACGGCAATGAAGAAGAGAAAAGTGAATTATATCGCGTAATTGAATCCATGCAAGCGATTTAGTATAAAGAGAAATTAACAACAAAAAAAAGAGGCTAAAAGCCTCTTTTTTTAGTGAATAACTAATTTTCTTTTGATTGCTCTTTTGGCTGCTTTAACAACATCAGAAACCCCTAATCCGTACTTTTCCATCAATTGATCAGGTTTACCCGATTCTCCAAAACTGTCGTTGACAGCAACAAACTCCTGAGGAGTTGGTGCGTTTCGAACAAGTACCTGCGCAACACTTTCTCCTAAACCTCCGTGTATGTTATGTTCTTCACAAGTTACAACAGCACCTGTCTTGGCTACAGATCTTAAAATAGCCTCACCATCCAATGGTTTTATTGTGTGAATGTTTATTAAATCAACTGAGATGCCTTCTTTTGCCAATTCATGACCGGCTTCAATTGCTTTCCAAACCAAATGACCCGTCGCAACAATGGTAACATCCGTACCTTCATTCAAATGAACTGCTTTTCCGATTTCAAACTCCTGATTTTCGGGCGTAAATATTGGAACAGCAGGACGTCCAAACCTCAAATAAACAGGACCCTTATGCTTTGCCACAGCTATTGTGGCAGCTTTGGTTTGATTGTAATCGCAAGGGTTAATTACCACCATACCAGGAAGCATTTTCATCAAACCAATATCTTCTAATATTTGATGTGTAGCACCATCTTCACCCAAAGTAATCCCCGCATGAGATGCGGCAATTTTAACATTCTTACCTGAGTAAGCAATGGATTGACGAATTTGATCGTAAACTCGACCCGTTGCAAAATTTGCAAACGTTCCAGCAAAAGGTATTTTTCCACCAACGGTCAATCCCGCTGAAATTCCCATCATATTTGCTTCTGCAATTCCAGTTTGAAAAAATCTTTCTGGAAATTCATTTATGAAATCTTGCATTTTTAGTGAACCCACTAAATCAGCACAAAGTGCCACAACATTTTCATCGTTTTTACCAGCTTCTAAAAGTCCTGCTCCAAAACCTGAGCGCGTATCTTTTTTTCCAGTAATCTCAAATGTTTTCATATGAATTATAGTCTAGTTTATTAATGTAAAAATATCCTTTATAATTGGAGAATTGTAGATTTACCTGATTTAATTGTAAAATCTTTTTCAACAGTATAAAAAGCCCTGTCCGCTGATTCACCTCTAAAAATATAGGTGTAAACTCCCGGTTGCAATTCAACGGATTTTGTTATGCTTTTAGGTGTGAACGAATAAACCAATTGCAATTCCCCGTCAACATCATTGTAAATACTACCATATCCAGAACCGGGATGCTTAACCGTAACCAACCCAGGCGCAGGAATTTGAATAATAGAGTTTTCACTCTGTTCAACATCTACAACCATTTTTATTCTTGGTAGCGTTAAAATTTCAATATCGTACGTTCCAACTAAATATTTTACCTTATCCTTAAAACTTTGAACATTTACAACGTCGCATTCATCCTCTTCACGTACAATAAATTTGAGATTTCTAACCTTCCCTTCAGTTAACTTTAATTCAATAGTTCCTTGAGGCGTTTCGATGGGAATTGAATTGTGTTGACCGGCAATAATTTCAATATCTTCTTTTATAACCTCAGGCAAAGTATGAACCTGTATTTTATATTGAATTGATGGATCAATGGATAAGGTATCAGGAATACCTTTATAATTCATAGTGTGGTAAAAATTATATTTTATTTTTCCAGTTTTCACATCATAAAAAGTCATATTTACGTTTGTTTCAGTAGGCTCTCCATCCACATCCAACAAATCAACCTGAACAGAAGTAGAGTTTAATGCTTCCTTTAGTACCAAACTCAGTATTGTACGAAAAGAGTTTTCATCCTTAGCATCGTAAAAGTTACCAATACAGTAAAAATTCTTTTTGTATTCCTCTAAAACACCAAGACCAATAACAAAAGGCTTTAAAAAAATATTATTTTTTCTCAATGCTCTTGATATTGCACAAGGATCTCCATCGCATGCTTCAATACCATCAGTAATTAAAATAACAATGTTTTTACAATTTGAACAAGGTGTGAAATCATTAATTGTGGCCTCTAAAGATTTTGCAATAGGGGTTGTTCCTTTTGGGTACGTTGATTTCAAAACTGTTTTTATCTGCGGGACATTTTCGGGACCAAAAGGAACCTCAAGATGAGTATCCTCACAATCTTGATTTCCCGGAGTAATGGCACTTCTGTTTCCATAAACTCTTAAAGCAAGACCAACATTAGGCATATTTCTCAAGCTATCTACTGCCTCACTTAAAAGTCGCTGGGCAATGTCAATTTTCGGTTTGCCACCAAAATGACCAAACATAGATTTTGAGGCATCAAAAATAAAAAGGATTCTTGTTGTTTCCGTTTCCTTTTGAGAAAAGGAAACCAAAAAGAAAATAGAGAATAATAAAAGTAAAAAAAGCCTCTTCATTCAAACATTTAATAGTCGCCCAAAGTTTCTGCGTTTTGTTCAAGGGCAGAAACAGTTTGTTCATCGCTCGGAGCTTTTCCGTGCCATGCATTTGTTCCCATCATATAATCAACACCATTACCCATAATAGTTGTCATGATGATCATAATAGGTTTCCCGTTTCCAAGTAAACTCTTAGCCTCTGCCAAAACACTTAGTAAATCTTCAAAATCATTCCCATTTACTTCAAGTACTTTCCAACCAAAAGCCTCGTACTTATTTTTTAAGTTACCAAGAGAAAGAATATCATCAACCGCTCCATCAATTTGAGCATTATTATAATCCACTACAGTAATCAGGTTGTCAACTTTATTATGAGGAGCATACATCAATGCCTCCCAAACTTGTCCTTCTTGCTGCTCACCGTCTCCCATTAAACAATAAACAACTTTATCGTCACCATTTAGTTTCTTTGCTTGAGCAGCCCCAATTGCAACAGACAAACCCTGACCCAAAGATCCAGATGCAATTCTTATGCCAGGAAGACCTTCGTGTGTTGTCGGATGCCCCTGCAACCTTGAATCCAACTTTCTAAATGTAGCCAGTTCACTCACTGGAAAATAACCTGAATGAGCCAAAACACTATACCAAACGGGAGAAATATGGCCTTGAGATAAAAAGAATACATCCTCATTCTCACCGTTCATTTTAAAATTTGTTGGATCATGGTCCATAACTTCATTATACAAAGCTACAAAGAACTCTGCGCAACCTAGAGAACCACCAGGGTGCCCTGAATTTACAGCATTCACCATTCTAATTATATCTCTTCTCACTTGAGAAGTAATCGATTGCAATTTTTGTATATCAGCCATTTGAATATAAGTACAATTAATTCCCTTAAAAATAACTCTAATTTTCTGCGTTCTATATCGATTAATACTGAAAGTTTATAATTGTTTATAACTTTTAACAATAATTATGCAGAAAAGTAAAGAAGTGTCTGACTCCTTGCATAATTCTTACGTGTTTCAATCAAAACAATTCCTTAATTTTGTAAACGATGAATCAGTACAAAAAAGTAGCATTTTACACACTTGGCTGTAAACTTAATTTTTCGGAAACCTCTGGTATAGCTCAGAATTTTGAAAAAGGAGGATACGCTAAGGTAGAATTTGAAGAAACACCAGATGTTTTTGTAATAAACACCTGCTCTGTTACCGATAATGCTGACAAAAAGTGTAGAAACATTGTACGTAAAGCAAAAAAAATAAATCCAAAAGCATACATCGCTGTAATTGGATGTTATGCGCAATTAAAACCTAAGGAAATATCAGCCATTGATGGTGTAAATCTGATTCTCGGAGCAAACGAAAAATTCAACATTTTAGAACACGTTGAAAAATTAGAAGAAGAAACTTTGCAAGAAGCCTTAATTTTTGATGGCGACATCAAAGATGTAAACGATTTTTTTCCTTCATACTCCGTTGGAGACAGAACAAGAACATTTTTAAAAGTTCAAGACGGTTGTGACTATTCATGTACGTTCTGTACAATACCTCTGGCAAGAGGTAAAAGCAGAAGTAATACCATTGAAAAAACGCTCAAAACCGCGGAAGAAATTGCTCATTCCGAGGCCAGAGAAGTTGTCTTAACAGGAGTAAATCTGGGCGACTTTGGAAGGTACAACAACGAGTCTTTCTTTGGTTTGGTAAACGAATTGGATAATTTAAAAGGCGTAGATCGATTCAGGATTTCATCCATTGAGCCGAATCTTCTGACCAATGAAATCATTGATAAAGTTTCTAAAAGCAAACGTTTTGTACCCCACTTTCATATTCCACTCCAGTCGGGATCTCCTGAATTGTTAAAAATGATGAGAAGGAGATACAAAAAAGAAGTTTACACATCAAGAGTTGAAAAAATAAAAGAACTGATGCCTCACTGTTGTATTGGTGTAGATGTTATTGTTGGTTTTCCCGGTGAAACAGAAGAACGTTTTATGGAAACCTACAACTACCTAAACGAATTGGATGTATCCTATTTTCATGTTTTCACCTATTCCGAAAGAGAAAACACCTTTGCCCCCAACTTAAAAAACAGTGTAGATAAAAAAACAAGAGACGATCGAAGTAAAATGCTCAGAATACTTTCCGCCAAAAAGAAAAGAGCATTTTATCAGGCCAACGTAGGAAAAACATTCCCAGTATTATTCGAAGGAGAAAAAAACAACGACAAAATGTTTGGGTTCACCTCAAATTATGTAAAAGTCAAAACCGATTATAATGAGTCGTTGGTAAATAAAATCAAAAAAGTAACATTAAAGGAAATCGATCGAGACGGTTTATTTCTAGTGGATATACATTAAGACTTAATTTGATTGACTTATTGATACTTCGATGAAAAAAGGAAATCTTTAGGGCTTACCAACTTTTCTTTTACTGCAAAAATCACAATTCCAGTTGCGTTGTTTACACCAAGCTTACCCATTATGTTTTTCCTGTGCGTATTTACAGTATGCGTGCTTAAAAACAACATATCTGCAATTTCCTTATTAATGTAACCTTCGGCTATAAGCTTTATGATTTCAACTTCTCTCTCCGATATATTTAATTCCGAACAAGTATTTTTAAAAACCTCCTCTGCATCAAAAGCTAACCTCCTTTTGACTTCATGGTCGGAAAATTCTTTATCCAACTCAATACACTGGAGAAGATTAAAAAGTTCTTCTCTTGTAATTTCACTTGATATAAAATACTTTACACCAACTTTATTCAGCAAATCATATCTTTCCTGATTAATGCCATTAGAAAGTAAAATAGTCTGAGCGGGTTTTGTAAAACTTAAAAAAGCAATGGTTTTCTCTACTTTAAAATGACTGGAGGAATCATCAATTAAAACGAAATCTGGATTTTCTTTAATTAAAATCCTCTCAAGGGCATCTTGATTCTCAACCAAAGCAATGGACACAAAACCATTTGATTTAAAAAAAACTCGTAAGCCCTCAGCCGTCAAAAAATTTGGAGATGCAATTACTATTTTTTTAGGATTTAAATTCACAACTGCAAATTTACACTTATTGGTAGACTTCAAAAATACCCTATTTAAGTTATCCTATGCTTTGGAAAAATCGAAAATTTTCTTTTCCTCAGCGGCATAGGTATTCTCAAATATGTCTTTAGCTTCATCAAGGAGAACCTCTGATGATGTATATCTCGCGGAATAATGACCAATAATCAATAACTCCGAACCTATTTCTCTGGCCAGTAAAGCAGCCTCCTTAGCGGTAGAGTGATATGTTTTCTTCGCTTTTTTGATCTCTTCATGTAAAAAAGTAGCTTCATGGTATAAAATTGTAACTCCTTTTAATTTAACAGAAAAATCTTTTTTTATACGATTATCACTACAATATGCATAAGTATGAGATTTTTTGGGGGCAAAAGTTAGCTGAGAATTTTCAAATACTTTTCCTTCTTTATTTATATAGTTTTCACCCAAACGAAGTTTCTCCATAAAAAAATGAGGTACACCCAACCTTTTTACTTCTGGACCATTTATCCTTCTCATTTTAGGTTCCTCCTTAAAAACAAAACCAAAACATCTGATTCGATGATTCAACTCAATACTACTTACCTTTAGTCCTTTCAATAAAAGAATGTCTTCTTCTTTTTCTACGGCAGTAAACTTTAAAGAAAATGACAAAAAGGTTTTTCCCAATTCAAATTGAAGCTGAAGAATTTGTATCAATCCACAAGGACCAAATAATTCCAAATCTCGAGTTCTTCCCAAAAGCTGCATCGTTGATAACAAACCCGGTAAGCCAAAATAATGATCACCATGCAAATGGGAAATAAAAATATGGGTGATTTTGTCGAAAGAAACTTTATTCTCTCTTAGCCTGGACTGAGTACCTTCTCCGCAATCAATTAATAAATACTTTCCATTGTGTTCCAAAACCTGAGCAGTAGGATGTCTCCCTGATGCAGGCAAAGCAGAACCGCAACCTAATATTGTTAATCTTTCCAAAACCTTGGGTGAAAAAAAAGCGGTTGAAATCTCAACCGCTTTTCATTTAAATATTCTTACACTTATTCCTCAGAGCTCAAATCTCTTTCTACTTCCGACATGAAAACAAAATCTACAGCTTCTTTGTGCGTAGGTGTTATGTTCAAAATCGTATCCAGTTGAGAAATTGAAATCAATTTATTTACGGAATCTTGAAGTCCTGTTAAAACAAAAGTTCCGTTTACATTCTTACACAAACGATTGGCAACCAAAATTGAAGACAATCCCGAAGAGTCACAATATCTGGTTTCCTCCAAGTCGATTATTAAATTCTTTGCACCGTGTGCATTCAGCATAACCAGTTCTGATTTTAACGCAGGCGCCACAGTAGTGTCTAGTTTCTCTACGTGAACCTTAATAGTGGTATACTTTTCTTGCTTGTCGATAGTAAAGTTCATAAACCTATTTTTTTACCGTGCTACAAATATAGTAGAAAATTCATTTGTCAAAAATTTATACCAAATTAAATCCTTCATCGATTTATTTTGCTTGCCAACAAATATAATACTGCCATACGAATGGCTACACCATTTTCCACCTGATTCAAAATTATCGATTGTTCAGAATCTGCAACCTCAGAAGTGATTTCTACACCTCTATTTATAGGTCCCGGATGCATTACGACAATTTCCCTTTTTAAATTGTTTAAATGCTCCATAGTTAGCCCATATTGCATAGTATATTCTCTTATTGATGGAAAAAACTTTGAATCCTGCCGTTCGAGTTGTATTCGAAGCATATTGGCTACATCACACCAGTCCAAAGCCTTCTGTAAGTTATGCTCAACCTTAACACCCAAAGTACCAATAAATTTTGGGATTAACGTCGCTGGACCACAAACCATGACCTCTGCACCCAATTTTTGAAGCGCATATATATTACTTAAAGCAACTCTTGAATGCAAAATATCACCAACAATAACAACCTTTTTTCCTTGGACGTCTCCAAAATTCTCTCGAATTGAATACGAATCCAAAAGAGCCTGAGTAGGATGCTCATGCGCTCCATCTCCTGCATTTACAATTCGTGCATCGATATTTCTGCTTAAAAACTGATGAGCTCCTGGGTTGGGATGTCTCATTACAACCATATCCACCTTCATGGATAGTATATTGTTCACCGTATCTAAAAGAGTTTCTCCTTTCTTAACCGATGAAGAAGCACTGGAAAAATTAATTACATCAGCGGAAAGCCTTTTTTCCGCCAACTCAAAAGACAGCTTGGTCCTTGTAGAGTTTTCAAAAAATAAATTAGCAATTGTAATGTCCCGTAATGTCGGGACTTTCTTTATTGGCCGATTAATTACATCTTTAAATTCATCAGCAGTTGAAAAAATCAAATCAATATCGGCTTTGGTTAAATCTTTAATTCCTAATATGTGATTTACACTCAAAGTCTCCATATTTATTAATTTTCTGATGAATACATTAATACTTTATCCTCACCTTCAACTTCCTTCCATTCCACACCTACTTTTTCAGAGGTAATGGAATCAACAACCTTACCTACATAGGTTGGTTGTATAGGAAGATGTCTTTTGTATCTTCTGTCCACAAAAACCAACAGTTCAACCAAAGAGGGTCTACCAAACGCCAGCATTGCGTCCAATCCTGATCGTATTGATCTCCCTGTAAAAAGAACATCATCAATTAAAATGACCTTCTTTTCTTCAATCATAAATTCAATATTGGTTTCATTAGCGACCAAAGGTTTATTGGTTCTTCTAAAATCATCCCTAAAAAATGTGATATCCAGACAGCCTACATCCAAATTTAAATTCGGATTAATTTCAGTCAAAACCTCCTTCAGTCTGTTGGCTAAAAAAACCCCCTTCGATTGAAGACCAATTATAACCGTATTTTCGAAATCAGTATGATTTTCTATCAATTCAAAAGCGAGCCTTTTAATGATTAAATTAAACTCTGTCGTATTTATAATTTCTCTTGGCTGCATCGAAAATCAAAGATAATTAAATCAAAATATCTGCAAAAAGTATTCTTATTTTGTTGAAAACTTAAATTAAAAAGAAAATTAAATTTTAAAAACCGACCTCGAAATTGCTTTACTCGAAGTAAGTAAACAAAGCAACCATACAATTGGAACTGATCCGGTTTGTCTTTCCATCATGCTCTCCACGCCTAAATTCAGAGAGACTATAAATACCAATAACATCGATATAATCGTAAAATTTCCGTATCCAAAAGCAGAAAAAAACAAAATAAGTAAAAGTAAGATTACTCCCACCAATCCTACTGAAAGCATTGTCTCCAAATATTGATTGTGTGCATTATGATTTAAGTTAAAAACAAAATTCTCCTGGTTCATTTTTAAATTTTCCTGAAGAGCACTTTGTCCATCCCCGATGCCGTATCCTAAAAAATTAGATTTTTCGATTGCCTCCCAGCTGTTTTTCCATAGAACCATTCTTATTTGAGAAGAATTTAATCTTTTGGATTTGCTTTCCGTTAGCTGCTCACGATTCTCTACAGAGTTTACCATTGAAGCGTATCTTTTTGAAGCTGAACCACCGAAAAAAGTAAAAACGACATAAAACAAGGCTGCAGATGTTAAGCCTATAAAAAGGGTGTTTCTCCATGATTTCAACACAACTAAGCTGTATATAGTCAGTACAAATGCGGTAATGAAAAAAGAAACAACACCTGCTTTTGAAGCCAATAAAACGATATATATACAGAATCCAATAAGAGCAACTATTCTCCATAAATTTGAAGAGATCTTTTTGGTTTCTTTATAGTTGAACAATAAGCGAACGGAGGTAAAAATAAAACCAATATTAATCATTAAGGCTGCATATGAAGGGTGCAAATTATAGCTCAAATTAATATAAGTAAATTCGGAGAAATTAAATTGAAAACCCGATGCCCAGAATGCATCAAAAAAACTAAATAAAACCTGTAAACAACAACCGTAAATAAAGAAATCTATTACTCGAATAAATTTCTCCTTATCCCATTTTGTCAATGCAAAAATCAAGGGAAAATATAAATAACATGATTTCAAAACGATTTTAGAAACCGAATTTTCCTTATCCTCTGAAAACAAAACAGATAAAATGTAAATACTAAACAGAATTAACATGAACAACATCGCTCCTCTTGTTCTGATTATGTTTAGAAATCCTTCTTTAAATAAATTATAAGGAAGAAGATAATAATCTTTTTTTGGCTTATTAAGCCTCTGATAGGCTTTAAAAAAATACAGAACCCCAACTGCAGCAGCCAAAAGAATTAAAATGGGAAAACCTCTTACAACCAGTGGCATTAACAGTGCCAGGAAAGCCAGAGCATAATCGTAGAGTTTTTTTCTCTTATAAACCTTGGTGTTAGAACTAAAAGATTCCAATATCAATTCATCCTTTTATTTTACCAAAAGTAATGAATTGATATCAGAGTATAATGCTTTTCTATTTTACGGTGTAGACACCTGCTGAAATCTTATACCGTTTTGGAGCATTTTTCAAATCTTCCTGAGCTTTGAATAACTTTTTATTGTAGTCTTTTAATGCTTTTTCATAATCAGTCTTTGGTAGTGCAGGGTAACCATTAAAGCTCTTCTCATAATCACCCAATTTAAAAATCAAATTGTAAACTCCATCCACCGATGTTTTTTGAACTGAGGCATCTTCCCAATCCGTATTGAAAAAACTTTTATCCAAATCCATTAAATTAACTGGTTTCCAATACACGTTTTTATATCTACTGGCAGGTCCGTCAAAATTTTCAAACTTTAACTTTATGGCCAATTCACCCTTCTTCCACAAAACAGGTTTCTCTATGTATTCAATTTCAGTAGGAACATAATTTACCTTACTCCAACGCCCATCTGCACTCAATTTGAACAAGTCATTACTGTTTGGGATTTCCAAATTTTCATTTGCTTCAATTTTAAACACCAAAGATTTAGAAACAAAATTCGCATCCGAACTTTGGACCTCACTCAGTAAAGAAACAACTTCAGATGAACTCTCAAATTTCACATAATCAACACGATTTGCAGTTATTGTATTTACTCCTATTTCTTGCTCAATAGAATTTTTTGGTGTTCTTATGATGGTTTCCCAATGAATGGAGGGTGTCTCACTAACATCTTTAACTTCAACAACCGTACTTTCAATATTTTTGGAAGGAGCTTCCTCAGATTCACCTCCAAAAATAACAAACGTGGACAAAGCAACAGCAGAAACCACGCCTCCAATAATCAAATACATTTTATTAAAATATGCATTAGGCTTAATTTTAGCTAAATCCTGGTTTGTTTGCGCATGTTTCTGAAGGATTGATTTAAAATCCTTGAAACTTGAAATTTCCTCGCTTGAAATTTTTTCTCTATCGATATTATAATTCCTCATGCTCTGATGTTAAAATTTTTTTTCAATTTATCCAGTGTCCGGTATAATTTAACCTTAGCGTTGTTTTCTGTAACACCCATAATTTCCGATATTTCTTTAAATGATCGTTTTTCAAAAAACCTCATTTCTATAAGACTTAATCGTTCATCGCTCAAAGTTGCCAAAACCTTAACCAATCTCTCCTTTTCCTCACTGTAATAATCCTCTTCCAATTCTTCAAACAATCCTAAAATATGGTCGGATTCAATATTTACGGTTCTATTTTTAGCGTCTTTTCTAAAATGCATATTCATTTCATTAAATGCGATCCTATACAACCATGAAGCAAAAGGAACACCCTTAAAGGAATAATTTTCAATATTTAACAAAGCTTTATAAAACACCTGTGATGTTAAATCTGCAGCTAAATGTGTATTATCAACCCTTGAATACAAGTACCTGAATATTTGCTCATGATAACGATTGTAAAGAACTTCAAACTTTTTTGGGTCTTTTTTCGCTACTTCAATTTCTTGACGCTCAATACTGATCTCCTGTTTGGTTTTATGAAATTCCTTATTTACCATTTGCCCTATACTAAAACTATAATGATGGGTGGACCAAAAAGATACACTCCAAAAGAAAAAAAAAAATTTCTTTTGCAAATTTAATGTAATTAACTCTAAATCAACCCTTAATAAAACACTTAAAAAATTCATCCAAAAATATTCAAAATTGGCACAAACTTTTTTGAAAAAACCGCGTTAATTTATATACAATGCACTCACTCACACAATGGAAATTAAAAAATTCAAACATTATGAAAAAAGGCCCTGTAAATTTACTCTTAGAAATGGTAAAGAGGTTTTCGGTGTTATTTGGGAATCTCCAAAACAGAAAATTGGAAACTATTACTTTACCAGTAATAAAGAATTCGAAAAATTCACCAAAAACGCGAAACCACTAGAAGGTTTCCCTATAGATATTAAAGATTTAATTCATGCTGAATTAATTTACTAGTAGCTCACACACCACACAATTAACAGCGACTATTGAAAGGATGTCATTTTATGGCATCCTTTTTTCATTTGCAATATAAGATTCGTAACTTAATACCCTACTTTGAAACTATGAAAAAACTTATCCTTTTTACCGCTGTATTATTGTTTTTTGGATTTTCTGAATCAGAAAAAACGGTTTTTAAAAGTACAGACGGAAAAACAAAAATCATCGCTACTAATGAGTGGTTTGCCGCAGGAAACATGAAGGGTGTTGAAATTTTCATTTCTAAAATGGACGAACAAAAAAACACCCTCGCAACCCTTGTTGTTTCTAAAGATGAAAACATACCTGAAAATGTAAGCTTATCTACTTATAGCGCAGGAAAATTATTTCTTCAAACCGCCGTTTTAAGAACGACTCCATCTTTCTCCGCTACCAAAACAATAAAAGGAAACCCATTTAAATACTATGAATACGAATACAGTAATAAAGATTTGGTAAAAATGAAAACGTTAGTATACCATACATTGGTTGGCTCAAATGGTTATCAAATGGTTATAACGGCTCCTTTTGATGGATTTGATATCGACAAACCTGCCTACATGAAAATTGGGGATTCATTAACCATTAATCCTTAAATTCATTTTATATACCAAACACTTACATGAGCAAGGTATTTTTTTACATTCCATGCAATTGTATCCATATTCAAGGCTTTGATTGAGCCAAAAGTTCAGTTTCACCTCCGACAAACTAAACCCATACTTTATCGCACAAAAAGGTTCTTTACTACTCATTTTAAACCAATGATTCAAAGTTAACACGCTTAAATTGAGAGACTTACTTAATTTAATACGTTCCTCAAACAAAGCTGTACCTATTCCATTTCCTCTAAAGTCCTGATGAACTACTGTCAATTCAAAAAAACCCTCTTTTCCTTCAACTTTTAATAATGAATAGCCTACAATATTATCGGTATCATCAACAGCACACCAACCATAACTGTTTTCTGCATCCATATTTTTTGTAGTTGAGTAATCCTTCCCGAAACAGGAATCAATCAAGGCAACAACTGCCGCAAAATGAATTTGCGAGTATGGTATTATTTTAAATTTCAAACCACTCAAAATTTACAATTTCACCCGGTGTTTTTTGTGCAAAACAACCAAAATCATCAGGATGTATAACAGCAATCCTGGGATAGCCCCCTGTTGTTGGTGAATCCGCCATTAAAACAATTGGTTCACCTGAAGAAGGAACCTGAATCGTCCCAGGCACACAACCTGAGGAAATAATATTTCCTGTAGGCGTCCCCACTAAAGCAGGCTCGCATAATCGATACCCCATTCTATTGGAATGAGCACTAACCGTAAAGTTAGTATCAACCAGAGAAATAATATCTTTTTTTGGAAAACAATCAAACTCTGGAGCTTTGAGGATTCGTATTTTTGAACGTTTCAAATAATCAATACTGAATTCAAACTTGTTTTCCAATCCTTTTCGTACACCTAAAACATCCCTTTTCGCCAACTTTCGACCCAAATGTCCACCTTTTTCTACAAACTCATACGTTGAAAAACTTCCCCAAAACTCCTCTGCCTCAATCCTGCCTTGAATTGCCAAATAATTGTACCGACCTTCAGGTCCTGCATTTACATATAAAACATCATTTTTTCTTATGTAAAGTTTCGAGTTTGTTTCAACTTGATTTGAATTTATAAAAACTATTCCTTGTCCTGCAATTGCAATAATTGCATCTTCACTAAATCGATACTTACCTCCAAGCATTGTGAATTCCAAAACTGGATTTGTAATGGTATTTCCCACAATCTGATTGGCCAAATGCATCAATTTCACATCCATTGCACCGCCCTTTGGAACACCATATGCCAAGCCGTTAATTCGACCAGAATCTTGAACAGTTGTACTGAACCCAGGATGTAACACCTCAATCTTCATTTACCAATTCTCGTTCAATTGTTTTCTTTTGAAGGGAATACTCTTTTTTAGTTATCGGAAAAAACTCAAGGTAATCACCCATTTCTATAATCGCGTTTCCGTCACCTATAAGTTCAACTGGAGTACTTCCAATCAGCTGCCACCCTCCGGGAGTTTCTATTGGATAAATACCCGTTTGTTTATCTGCCAGACCAACAGCACCTTTAGGAATTTTAAGTCTTGGAGATGTTTTTCGAGGCACCTTTATTTTTTCATTTAAACCGCCCAGATACAAAAAACCAGGAACAAAACCAAGCATGTACACTAAGTATTCATTACGGTAATGAAGCTGAATTACCTCCTCCCATTCCAACCCTGTAAAATCACATACTGACTTCCAATCAAGGGCATATTCCTTATCATAACAAACAGGTACTTTAACCTTATATTTACTTTCCTTTTTATCCTTACTGTTTTCCAAAATTTCTTTCGACAATTCAACAACACCATTAAAAGAAATCAAAGAAGGTTCAAATAAAACAGTTATGTTACAATAGCCGGGTATCACCGCTCTAATTCCATTCCTTGCACATTTCCTGAGTCCATTATATATTTGCTTCACTCGAATATGTGTAATCTCATTGATTTCATCGCCAAATCCAATTAAAACGGCATCAATACCATATGGTTTAACTTCGAATTTCAATTCCTTTTTCTTTTAATCGTGAAACAACCTTTCGAATTATTTTTTCTGAACCTTTATGATCCCCATGAAAACAAATGGAATCCACATTCAACTCAATCGTCTCATTATTGAACGTATCAACCTTTCCATCACACAAATTAAGAACTTGTTGCATTATGTGCTCAAATGAACAATGAATACTCCCTTCATTACTCCTTTTTCTTAAGCTGCCATTAAATTCGTAAACACGATCTGCAAACCCCTCTCTTATAAAAGGGATTTTTCGTTCATTACAAACAAATTCCATCACACTCAAAGGTAGTCCAAGAATAGCCAGATCTGCTTTAGCCAGATCTGCTAATAAATGTGCATAACTCAATTGGGAACAAGCCAGGTGATATAAAGCTCCATGCGGTTTAATGTACTGCAATTCAACCCCCTCTTCAAAAGATAATCGCCGAATTAAATCCAACTGTTTCGTTAAACTATCTCTCAACTCTGAAATTGAAATATTCAAAGGGACTCTTCCGAAATTAATACGATCTTCAAACCCTGGGTGAGCACCTACTCGAACATTGAATTTTTTTGCCAGTTCTAAAACATATTTCATGCTCATTTCATCACCTGCATGTCCACCACAAGCGATATTTAAAGAAGAAACATAGGGAATAATTTCAATTTCATTTCCAACCCCTTCTCCAACATCTACGTTAATATCAATAAAGCTCTTCATATAACCTCAATGGTTAGTCCATCGTATCCCAACTCTACATTTTTGGGCAGCTCTTTTGAAACATCACTGTGTTTTCCTAAATAGTGAGAAATATGGGTTAGGTATGTTTTTTTTGGTTTTAATTCTTCAATCAACTCCAAAGCCTCATTCAAGCAAAAATGAGAAATATGCTTTTCTTTTCTCAAGGCAGTCAAAATTAAAACATCCAGATCTTTCAATTTTTTCTTCTCCTCAGAAGCAATGTAATTCACATCGGTACAATAGGCGAAATTACCTACTCTAAAACCAAAAACAGGAAGTTTATAATGCATGAGTTGTATTGGAGTAAAGTGAACTCCTTGAACAACAAATGGTTCATTTGTAATTTTATGCATCTCTAATCTGGGAACTCCAGGATAAGGATTCTCCTTAAAAGCATAAGAAAACTCTTTCCTCAAACACCGATCGACATTTTCATCAACATATAAATCAATGGGTTTTTTCAGTTTAAAGTTAAAGGCTCGGACGTCATCCATTCCGGCAGTATGATCTTTATGCTCATGTGTATAAATTACAGCATCTAAGTGTTGAACATTTGCCCTTAACATTTGCTGACGAAAATCAGGACCCGTATCAATACAAAAAACTTTATTTTCAGTTTCAATGAGAACAGAACTTCTCAAACGCTTATCTTTTTGATCCTTGGACAAACAAACCGAGCAATTACAACCAATGACGGGAACACCCTGAGAAGTTCCTGTTCCTAACAATGTAACCTTAATAGGAGTCATTCAATCTTATTTTGATGCGTTTAAAGCTTGTTCAATGTCCGAAATAATATCAATAATACTTTCCAATCCAACAGAAACCCTAATTAAACCAGGTGTAATACCTACCTCCGATCTTTCCTCTTCAGAAAGTTTATAATGAGTTGTTGAGGCAGGATGAGATACTATTGTTCTTGAGTCTCCCAAGTTTGCCGTTAACGAGCATGTTTTTAGATTATCCAAAAAGTCAACGCCTCGTTTTAGCCCTCCTTTTAATTCAAACGTAACTATACCTCCTCCTTTCGACATTTGTTTTTGAGCAGTATCATACTGAGGGTGTGAAAGTAAAAATGGATATTTGACCGATTCTATTTCAGGATGACTTTCCAAAGCATTGGCCAACTTGTTAGCACTATCGCAATGTCTTTCCATTCTCACCTCTAAAGTTTCCAAACTCTTACTTAAAGTCCAGGCATTAAATGGAGATATTGTTGGTCCCGTTGATCGGCAAAATGTTTCTACTTTCTTTATGTACTCGGCAGAACCTAAAACTAAGCCTCCTAAAACCCTACCCTGTCCATCAATGTATTTCGTTGCAGAGTGCGTAACGATATCTATACCAAACTCCGTAGGCTTTTGCAAAAAGGGTGTTGCAAAGCAATTATCAACATTCGTTAAAACACCGTATTTTTTTCCAATTCTTCCAATCATTTCCAAATCAACAATATTAACCCCAGGATTTGTTGGCGTTTCCAGAAAAATCATTTTTGTATTCTTCTGAATAGCCGACTCCCACTGCTCCTCTGAAGCATTTACATCCACAAAAGTGTGGGTAATACCAAAACGAGGGAGAATCTCAGTCAGCATTGTATGACTGGAACCAAAAACCGACCGACAGCTTACAATATGATCACCATTGCCCACTACTGCAACCATAGATGCAAAAATAGCCGCCATACCCGAAGCAGTAGGATAACCTGATTCAGTGCCTTCCAATACGCACATTTTATCTACTAATTCAGAATAATTTGGATTTACAAAACGAGAATAAACCGTAGTTTCAACCTCGTCTGCAAAAGCCGCCCTCATATCTTCAGCACATTCAAAAGTAAAGCTGGAAGTTAAAAAGATTGGAGTCGAATGCTCGTTGTATTGCGTCTTTTTATTTTTTACTCGAATTGCTTTTGTACCGTCTTGCTTTTCCATAACACACTATTTGTTAATAGATTCACCATTAATCGTTGATTCGTAACTTATTTCACACGACTCTTCTAAAATTTTTGTTACCGAGCAATATTTTTCAATTCCCAAAGCAACTGCCCTTTTCACCTTTTTACTATCCAACTCACCTTTAAAATTATAAGTTACATGAATTTTCTTAAATGTGGCGGGCGTTCTATCCTCGTGCCTTTCAGCATCCAAAACAATTTTTAAATCGTCAATAATCTGTCTTTGTTTTTTGAGTATCAACACAATGTCCATAGCACTGCACCCACCCAGTCCCATAACAAGCAACTGCATAGGGCGGGCACCCTCACCACCACCTCCAATTGAAGGAGAGCCATCGATGTGAACTAAATTTCCTTCTTCATTTTTTGCTTCAAAATGAAAAGCATCATCTACTCTGTTTAAAACAATTCTCATCTTAACGTATTTAAAAACAAAGTTAAATAATAATGATTGTTTTTTTCTGTCCTTACTCTTATTTATACTCATTCAGGACTTATTCACAGTCGT
>TARA_B100000674_G_scaffold327938_1_pt1 | contig 76295 bp, 43 predicted proteins | sample TARA_B100000674 | Tara Oceans TARA_B100000674 (sample SAMEA2622759) | marine metagenome | biome: marine biome (ENVO:00000447); feature: surface water layer (ENVO:00002042); material: "saline water (ENVO:00002010), including plankton (ENVO:xxxxxxxx)" | depth 5 m | reverse complement strand
TTTACACCTGAGTCCACGTATCACTCTTTCTACGTAAGGTTTCTCATGTTCCGCCTTTTGGTCACGATGCTCCTAGTCTTGCATCTCAATAATGCAACCGCTTTAGCACAACGTGTGGACTATCAGAAAGACGTCAAACCCATTCTGCAGCATAAGTGCTATGCCTGTCACGGCGTGCTAAAACAACAGGGTAACTTACAGTTGGATACTGGAGCGTCATTAATCCGTGGCGGAGATTCCGGGAGCACCATCGACGTTACTCAGCGTGAGACGAGCCTACTTTACCAGGCGAGCAACGACGACGAGGACGATAAACTCTGTTATCCTAGTAACCTGATTGTCGCATCCTCATGCCTACTTTCGGACACATTGCTATGCAGTTATTACTAAACAAGATACCCCTATTTCTCCTCCTGGGCCTACTCTCTAAAGCCACCCTGACTACGGCTGCTCAAGCTCAAATCAAACCACCAAACGTCATCTTCATTCTCGTCGATGATCAGGGCTACTACGACTTGGGATGCTACGGAGCAACAGAAGTCCAAACACCTCGAATCGACAAGATGGCTTCAGAGGGAATTTTATTTTCTGATTATTATGCTGCTGCCCCGATCTGTAGCGCCTCGAGAGCTGGCTTGTTGACTGGCTGCTATCCTCGACGAGTCGGAAATCACATTTGGGTTCATCGCGCAGATTCTGACTACGGCATCCACCCCGATGAGTTAACGATTGCAGAGCTATTTAAACAATCTGGCTATCAGACAGCTTGTATTGGTAAATGGCATTTGGGTTTTCAGGAACCTTTTCTGCCGCACAATCAGGGATTCGATCACTATTACGGTTTGCTGCATAATTTAGACCCCGTGGAAGTTGTTTATTTCGAAGAGCAGGGCGGCGTTCCCCTCATTCGTAACGGAAAAGAAATTAAACGGCCTGCCGACCCCGCAGAACTCACTCGCCTTTATACAGATGAAGCCATTGACTTCATCGAAAAGAATAAATCAAAACCATTCTTTCTATATCTTCCCCATACCATGCTCCACGTTCCGCTCGGAGTTAGTCAAGAGTTTCAGGGAACATCGGAGTGGGGAGACTATGGAGATGCCATCCAAGAGATGGACCATCATGTTGGCCGTATATTCGACTCTCTTAGTGACCTGAAGTTAGATCAAAATACGATTGTCGTTTACGCATCGGATAATGGCCGACGCCCCGGACGGACCCCAAAACAACCAATTCGGGGCAACAAACTCACTACATGGGAGGGAGGAATTCGCGTACCGGCGATTGCCTGGGCGCCCGGTCTCAAATTGCAATCGAATGTTCGAATAAGCACTCCTCTTCGGGCCATGGATTGGTATCCGACCTTAGCAACACTTGCAGGCATACGAATTCCAGACGGACCAGTCATTGACGGCCGTGACATCACTCCAGTCCTGCTTGGTGATAGTGAATCGGTACCAGCACCTGGCTCAAAACTGTCTCTTAATGCCTCAGTACCTTTAAGGCGGCGTTGGGAGCCCGCTGGCGAGTGGGCTTCATTAATGACTCGGCAAGAGTACAATGACGCATTCTTCTACCATGGTAGTGAAGGAACATTGTCCGCTGTTCGATGGAAGAATTGGAAGCTATTTATAAATCCAAATCTTACACTCTATAACCTAGAAGAAGACCCTGGGGAATCGACACCTGTTCGTAATGGTGTAATCACTCGGAAATTGCGTGGCATGACCGTACTGTTCCAGGAAGAAATGCGCCTGGATGCTAGAAACGCGGGCATCCATACTATTGCTCCTGCCGACGACGCATCGACTTCCCTCGCACCAGAAATAGAAAAGGCATTAATGGAACAAGAGGACGTGACGTATGCCACCTACGGCGACCGAACGCTAGAAATGGATATCTATCGTCCTAAAGGCCAGTGGGGAACCTTACCCGCTGTGGTTTGTATCCATGGCGGAGGCTGGGCAAAAGGGAATCGCACCAACCACGCCAAACTCGCCAAGGCAATCGCTACCAATGGATTCGTCACTGCGACAATTTCTTATCGTTTGAGCGGCGAGGCCGCATTCCCCGCGCAAATCAACGATTGCAAGGCAGCCGTAAGGCATTTGCGGGCCAACGCAAAACATTATGGCTTAGACCCTGACAATATTGGTGCAATTGGCTTATCTGCTGGGGGGCACCTGACCGCCTTGCTGGCAACGAGCGCGGACGTAACCGAACTAGAAGGGATTGGTGGCAATCCAGGAATTAGCAGCGAGATTCAGGCAGCAGTACCTATGGGCGCTCAAACTGATTTTCTGTCTGCACGAGTTCGCGGCGTAGCAGCAATGGAAGAACGTGGTGCTATCTGGAGACAATTTCTTGGGGGAACTCAACAAAAAGCACGAGAAACTTACCGACTAGCTTCCCCCATTGAACACCTAAGCAAATCCTCTCCGCCAGTTTGGTTTATATCTGGCGAAAACGATGACCCAAGCACTCATGCAGAACGGTTCCGAAGTAAATTGACCTCCATCGACACCAAAACCGGGCTCACTATCATCAAAGGCGCCCCGCACGGTTTTCTAAATAGACAAGGTTGGTTCACCGAAGCAGTTGAAACCGCAACCGAGTTTTTTAAGAATGAACTTTCGAACCCAACACGATAGTCGCTTGACGTTCTTGGAAGTTATCCAGTCACAACGTCGTGCAAGACTTTCCCATGCACGTCGGTCAGTCTAAAATCACGGCCTGCATGCCGATAGGTTAGCTGTTCATGATTCAAACCTAATTGGTGTAGGATCGTGGCGTGTAGATCATGAGTATGAGCCGAGTTTTCCTGCGCCATGATTCCATATTCATCAGAGGTTCCGTACGCCAAGCCCCCCTTAACACCTCCCCCAGCCATCCAGGATGTGAAGCAGAAATTATGGTGTTCTCGTCCAGGATGATTTGCTGTCGCGTTGAAGGGCGTCCGTCCAAATTCCGTTGTCCAAACCACAAGCGTTCTTTCAAGCAGACCCCGCTGTTTCAGGTCTCTCAGGAGTCCGGCCATCGGCTTATCTACATTTTTCGCAAGACGCTGGTGATCGGCCATGTTTCCGTGAGAATCCCAGTTGCTATTCGAACCAACATCAATCAATTCGATGAACCGTACGCCTCGTTCAACGAGTCGTCGCGCCATTAGGCACTGCCACCCAAATCCGGTTCGATCGTTAGAATTCATGCCATACATGGAGAACGTTGATTCTGTCTCCTGCGTTACGTCAAACGCTTCCGGAGCTGCCGATTGCATTCCATACGCCGTTTCAAACGATCTAATGCGTGCATCCACAACTGCATCATTCTCTCGTTCCGCCTGTCGGCTCGAATTGAATTTGCGTAAGAGTTCTAGCTCAAGAGACTGTAGCTCTCTTGATGCAACGCGAGGTTTAACGTTGTCAATCGGTTCCGCTCCAGGTATGACGTGTGTACCTTGATGGCATCCCGGCAGGAAATCACTCGCCCACGTTTGAGCACCTGCGTACGGTGCTGCTGGAGCTAATACCATAAATGACGGAAGGTTTTGATTCACTGTTCCAAGACCATAGCTCACCCATGCCCCAATACTTGGACGAGCAAATTGAGCCGATCCAGTATGTGCGGCAAGCGTACCTTTGTCATGACCATCGCTATCACAGTGCATTCCATTTAAGACGCAGACGTCGTCGATGACTCCGGCAAGATTCGGGAATAGATCACTTACCCAAATACCATTTTCGCCATATTGTTTGAAGTCCCAGTGAGGCTTAATTAGGAATCTTTCATATTCCCCCGTCTTATTCAACCAACGCGATGCCGTAATTGACTTGCCATGGTCTTTAATAAGATCCGGCTTATAGTCAAACGTATCTATATGAGAGACTCCACCCGTCGCATAGATGAAGATAACGCTGTCCGCTTTAGCATCAAAGTGTGCTCGTTTGGCTGCTAACGGATCCTGTGCCGCCAGGGTGTCTGCATAAAGTCCTGTCAGGGCGGTCAAACCAAACCCACCAGATGCATGCTGCAAAAATGCTCGACGACTTTGCCTTTGGTGATTCGTCAAATCCCACCTCACTCCACAAACAAGAAGTTATTACTAGTCATTAAAACCCGAGCGAACGCTGACCATGCCTGCGTTTCGGCGTTTGCCTGCCCCTCTAGAGCAGTTTTATAAGATTGAATGAACGTCCTAGCTGAATCTAAGTCTTCCGCCGTCGGCTCAATCCCGTGCAGCATTTCAATGGCAAGCCGAATCCGAGCCTCCTGTTCGCTGGCCCCTGCAAGAATCCGTTTTGCTACCCCGTGTGATTGCTCATGCACAAATTTGGAATTTAGCAAATACAAAGCTTGAGTCGGCGTAACAGTCTGCTGCCGTTTGCCAATACTGACATTCGGATCTGCTGAATCAAACAGTTCCAAGTAGGGATGCCTCCGATTACGCTGCTGCATCAGATAAATACTACGATGGTTCGAATCATAGATTGCATGGAACGGATGGTGAATCGTATAGGACCAGGTGTTAACATCAGGAAACGGATGTGGGCCAGAAGTGGATTGATCGAGATTCCCACTAACAAACAACATCGCGTCTCGCATCGACTCCGCATCAAGCGGACGCCTCGCATATCGCCACAAAAATGTGTTGTCTGGATCCTGTGCCAATCCGACATCCGAGTCAGAACTTGCTAGCTGATAGACTTTCGAATTCATAATCAGGCGATGCATAGCCTTAATTGACCAGTTGTTCTTAATAAATTCAGCTGCCAGCCAATCAAGCAATTTGGGGTGAGAGGGTTTAGCACCGCGAAACCCGAAGTCACTAGGTGTTGTCACCAGGCCTTTGCCGAAATGCCAACGCCAAATCCGATTTACCATGACACGAGCGGTCAATGGGTTAGTCGCATCTGTAATCCATTCTGCTAGTTCCTTACGGCCACTACCTTGATAGTCCGGCGGCAACGTCTGCGCACCTAACACCTCAAGAAACCGTCTAGGCACTTCCGATCCAAGTTTCTCCGGCTCACCTCGCAATTGAAGCATCGCGTTCATCGGCGTTCCTTCACTGACGCCATAAGCGACTTCGTATACCGGTTTACCAGCTAACGCCTTTTGCTCTGCTTCTACTTCAGATACCTCTGATGCTATCTCTTCAAGCCGCTGCTTATCTTCGTCATTAAGTTCCGTTTCAACTAATTGGAAATCCAGAGGCTTTAGTGAATAAGCGGTAAGAGCGACATTATCAATATCGCGTTCCATGACAACGTAGTCGCCCGGCGCAAAACCGTCACTGATGAAACAGTCCGCGATCCCATTCCATCCCGTAGCAACATTCTTTTTAGGAATCTGCGTTACATCGTTCTTGGTCCCCACATACCCCGAATAGGTACCACTGGCAGAATCGATTTTTAGTTGAAGCGAATACCAGGTACCGGGATCGACCTTCCGCAAGACATCCCAGTCATTACCATTCCTGATCGAAATAGTTTCTGGAGTGACACTTACTTCAATCGCTATGGATTGAATAACACCCTGGCCAAGGTAGAGTCGGAATGCGCCGCCTAAATTGGTTTCTCGCGGCCTAAAGTCTACATTGAAAGAAATCATCTTTGCTGAAGTTGTCTTGAGGCCTGGCTCGAATACATATCGAATTCCGTCTGTCTTCAATCCGGTCCCCACTCGCACACCCCGCGCCCCTTTAGCATGCACGTTGTGGAATGGACTTTGAGCGTCTTCACGAACTTCGATCTTACCGGCACAAACCCATGGGTCCACCAAGGGCTTTCCAAGCTGCTGGGCTTCCATACCAAGATCTGCACCACCTGCACGCAATTCCGGGTCTAAACCACGGGCTTCATTCTTGAGTGCCAAAACCTGGCTCTCTAATTCAGCAAGCTGATGATCGCGATCTTGCTGCAAAAGTTTTACTTTCTCTTCCGGTAGTAAAGCTGGAAACTGTGACGGTCGTTTTTGCTCTTCGCCACCGGGAAACGCCCAAACCGTACTTTGCATAATCCCATAGAGGGCATAATAATCCTCGGCTGAAATAGGATCGTATTTATGATCGTGACAACGAGCACACCCGATGGTCAATCCTAATAACGAACGACCAACTGAATCAATCACATCTGCATAATCTAAATGTTGATAGTCAGGTGATGGTTTGTAACCATAGCGTTTGCCGATCGCAAGAAAGCCTGTTGCGGTCACTAGCGAGGAATATTCACTCAACGGAGCCTGTTTTGCAATTATATCTCCGGCGATCTGTTCACGGATAAACTCGTCATACGGTTTGTCCGCATTAAAGGCATCAATGACCCAGTCTCTGTACTTATACGCTTCACGAACAGGATAATCCGCTCCATCGCCGGCGGTATCGGCATAGCGAGCGACATCTAACCAGTGTCGCCCCCAACGCTCACCGTAGGAGTGCGAATCCAACAAGCGGTCAACAACATCTGCAAACGCATCTTGCGAATCATCCGCGAGGAAATTCGCGATCGCCAGTGGCGTGGGAGGTAAACCAGTCAGATCGAACGTCGCTCTCCGAATTAAAGTCCTTTTGTCCGCCATGCCAACTGACTTCAACCCCTCATCAAGCATACGGGCACGAACAAATTGGTCTATCGGCGTTTGGCTCCAAGTCGTAACGGCTTCGGACGATGGAGGCTCTTCCTGCACGACAGGTTGAAACGACCAGAACTCCGGAGCCTGCTCGAGGGTCAACTTATCGATATCGGTTGATGCTACTTCGTCCGTCGATTTAGCCCCCATTCTAATCCACTTCTCGATTGCAGCGATTTCATGAGGAGCCAGCTTCTTTTCCCCAGGAGGCATCGCTAAGTCCGCATCGGTTTTTCGAATAGCTTTAACTAGCAAACTCGATTCTGGGTTGCCCGGAACAATAGACGGACCACTAATGCCCCCCGCAAGACGTGAGGATTGCGAATCCAATCGCAGATCGGATTCCTGTTTCTTGGGACCATGACATTCATAGCAATGTTTGATAAGTAGTGGCCGGATTTCGGATTCAAACAGATCAGAGTCGGACTGTGCGACAGCTAATTTCCCAAACAACAGCCAGCTGGTGGTCACAACTATCAAGAGTGAAAGGCTGGATAGCAGAGACGTCCGCAAGCTGGTTCGTCTAAATAAATTCACTACAGTCAGACGACGCAAATACATGGAGGCTCCAGCGAGTCAAATTAACCTATCTACAACAGCTTTTATTGTAATCTAGTCACACCTATTTTTGCGGCTCCGGCCTGGCCCTCTAGCCAAGACTTCCATTTCCCATTGCTGTGGCACCGCGCTATACAAACTCCCTATAATCAGACTCTGACATTCGATTTCCACAATTAGGGCAATTACCTCGATGAGCACGATTAACGTAAATGGAGAACAACGGGATGTAAGCGGAGTTTCCGCTGATACCCCCATACTATGGGTCTTGCGAGATCACCTCGGTTTAACCGGCACCAAATATGGATGTGGGGTCTCTGAGTGCGGAGCCTGCACAATCCATGTCGACGGCGAGGCCGTGCAATCCTGCGTTACATCCTTAGCCGATGTTGGTGACGGAAACATCACTACGATAGAGGGACTGTCAGAGGACGGCAACCATCCCGTCCAAAATGCCTGGCGTGAACACAACGTACCTCAATGCGGCTATTGCCAGGTCGGGCAGATGATGACTTGCGCCGCCATGTTAAAGGAAAACCCCGAGCCGACAGATGAAGAAATCAACGCCGGCATGTGGAATATTTGCCGCTGCGGCACCTACAACCGAATTCGTGAAGCCGTAAAGACAGCGGCTAAGGAGTTGCAAAAATGAGCAATTCCCTTCAGAACCTAACACTTCGTGAAATGATCGAAAAGTCGCGTCTTGAAACTGAAGTAAGAGCCACCTCTAAAAAGCCTATTCAGCGACGTGACTTCCTCAAAGGGATTGCAGCGGGATCTCTTGTTATCCTCACTACAACCCAAGGACATACCACCGCAGCCTCGGCTGCCGACTTATCGACTGACAACAATCTCTCACCCAGCTTGTTCGTTGCGATTGAACCCGACGGGACAGTACAGATCCTCGCACACCGGTCCGAAATGGGCACGGGTATCCGTACGGCTCTTCCGCGGGTCCTCGCCGACGAACTCGGAGCAGACTGGGACAGGGTGGTCATTCGCCAAGCCATTGGCGACAAACGCCTTGGCGATCAAAATACGGATGGCTCCAATAGCATCCGCTTTTTCTATAAGACAATGCGAGTGGCTGGAGCGACAGCCCGTACAATGCTCCAACAGGCCGCTGCGGAAAAATGGGACGTCTCACCAGAACGCTGTACTACGAAAAATAATCATGTAGTTTTGAAGGGCACACGTAAATCGCTTCCTTTCGGAAAACTCATTCCGTCTGCGTTAAAGCTCGAACCACCGAAACCGGAAACGCTTAAGTACAAATCACCTGAAGAATTCCAGTACATCGGTAAGAATTTTCCCATTACGGACTTGGACGACATTCTCACTGGTAAAGCTACGTTTGGGATTGATGCCCGCATCGACGGACAACTATATGCAATCATTGCTCGTTGTCCCGTCGTAGGCGGTACGATTGCCTCCTATGACGCGAACGCAGCAAAAGCCATAGACGGAGTCGTCGACGTGATTGAGCTACCTCGTTTTCAGGGAGCGCCCTTATTCCAACAACTCGGCGGGGTCGCTGTAGTCGCGACTAGCACGTGGGCTGCATGGCAGGGCAGGGATGCACTTAAAGCAAAATGGGACGAAGGACCGAATGCTGATTATGACACCAACGAATTTCTGCTCGCATTAAAGCACACTGTCAAGGAGACCGGCCAAGTAATGCGATCTCAGGGGGATGCTGCCAACGCCATAGCTAAAGCTACCGATCAAGTAGCTGCCACGTATTCAGTTCCGCACTTATCTCACGCACCGATGGAAACAACCTGTGCCGTGGCAGATGTCAAAACAAATGACTCCGGTGATGTGGTGTCATGCTATTTGAAGGCAGCCACCCAAAATCCACAAGCAGTTCAGCAAGCCGTCGGACCAGCAATGGGGATACCAAATGACGAGGTTATTTGTGACGTCACGTTGCTCGGCGCCGGATTTGGTCGTAAAAGCAAACCCGACTATTGTGTCGAAGCCGCGCGACTCTCAAGAACGCTAGGCAAACCGGTACACGTGACGTGGACGCGAGAAGATGACTTCCGTCATGATTACTTCCACACAATCTCAGCAGTGCATTGCGAGGCAGGGCTTGATGATGCTGGAAATCCCGCAGGCTGGCTTATGCGAGCTGCCTATCCTTCCATTGGCTCAACATTTAATGCTGCCGCCGATGCCCCGGCCACTTGGGAAGCCGAGATGGGTTTGAGTGATCTTCCATATGATATACCCAATGTTCTTGTAGAAGTCGGAAAGGCCAAGGCCCACACCCGTATTGGATGGCTCCGCGCCGTCTGTCACATCTTCCAGAATTTCGCAGTTTCCTCCTTCGCGGACGAACTGGCTCACGCTGCTGGTAAAGACCCTTATCAATACCTGCTATCGCTTTTGGGCGAAGACCGACACCTCGACATTAGGGCACTGAAACTTGGGAACCGAGGGGCTGATCGTAATGATTATCCGTACGACATCGGACGTTTGAAAAACGTACTTACTCGCGTTGCAAGTAATTCACAGTGGGATCGCCATTCACAATTACCCGAAGGGAAAGGCCTGGGCATCGCTTGCTGCCGAAGCTTCTTAGGTTATACCGGTCACGTTGTCGAAGTTTCGGTGACACAAACCGGGTCCGTTAGTGTCGACAATGTTTGGTGCTCGATTGATTCGGGTACGATCGTCAGTCCGGACCGAGTACATGCTCAGGTCGAAGGTGCAACTATTATGGGGATTTCACAGGCCTTCTACGGCGAGATGCCGATGAAACGTGGAAAGGCTGTGCATAGTAACTTCGATGGTTTCCAGGTCGCGCGAATGAGCGATGCGCCCGAGTCGATTTACATCGACATCGTAGAAAGCAACGCCGCACCTGGTGGGGTGGGAGAAACGGGAATTGGATCGTTTGCGCCCGCATTGTGCAATGCAATCTTTGCCGCCACAGGGAAACGAGTTAGAGATCTACCAATCAAAAACCATGATCTATCCTGGGGGTAGGATTTTTAGCATATCCGGCAGTGATCGCTTCAGGAATTCTTCATGAAACTCTTTGAGCAAGTCATCCGAAGAGGCACCAAAGTGCTTAAGAAATGAACCTTCGAAGCCAAGCTTGTTTAGATCCTTGTGAAACTTAACTAGGTAGGTGTGTTCATCGCTTTTATGTATTACATAAGCAACAAACCAGGCACCAAGGCTGTAACCAACGTGGCCTCGCTCGCCATAAGGTATGTCGCGAATGGAAACTCCGGCCTCAAGATCGGATAATGCTCTTAGCTTGCGTTCCATTTTTTCATTCAGATATCCCTCGCGTACACCTTCCTGACGGGAATAAAGGAGTTGAGCCATATACTCCGCTCCTCCCTCAATCCACCATGGATTTGTTTGCGTGCGACTTTCGCGTTCAGCATGTTTTCGGCTAAATATGTGAGCGTGCTGATAGACATGAAAGTACTCATGTAGAGTGACCGTTTTGTAATCCTCTTCATGGGGACCGGGATTCCTAGATGCCATGGTCACGATGAATCCTGACCACTTGTTATGTTCGTTCCGCTGTGTGTTAAGTCCAGCATTACCTTCGGTTGCATACTTCACGAAGTTGTAATCTCGTTTGGCACAGGCAGAAACGTCATATCCGGCGTCTTTGGATTTTCTCACCCTGCAATATTCTTTATCCATACGCCTCGCCGCTTCGACGTCACTACCAACGATCCAGAACTCCAGGGGACCGTAGTTCCCCCAGGCCGACGCGGCGATCTCGTACCACTCTTTGGTGAGTTGGACATGGGAATTCGAGACATCCCCAGCAGCGTAGAATTCAGGCTTGGCCTTGGTGATCTTGCCCCAATCATCACGTTCTTTCTCTGGCCTGGCGCCTTCGAGTGGAAAAACAACTGATAATGCAATGGCGATACAAAAAGTCCCAAACGTGATTTGTTTCATAATTTTCCTCTCTCCAAACACCTAACGAACCAAACTGACTAACCGCGTGCTTGTCTAATTGTCCAACTATTTCAATGTCAAATGGGCAACTTGTAATATTTCATATAAAATGGTGGCCAACATGATTACTTTTTACCTCGGAGCGTAAAGCGTGAAACACTCTTTTTTGGCCATCATTATCGTCATTGTAACGGCGGGGTCTATTCTTGCACAAACAACAGATTATCCTCTCAAGCCGATTCCATTTAATGAAGTACGGATCACGAGTAATTTCTGGCGCCCTCGTCTAGTAACGCAACGCAAAACACTCGTCCCATTTGCTTTCGACCGAACCCAACCGGGAGTAGCACATTTAGAAGCTGCAAGAGACTATCTGAATGGTATCGAACAGAAGGATCACCGACCTCATCGTTTCATTGATTCCGATTTGTACAAGGTTATGGAGGGTGCAGCGTATTTACTCCAATTAGAACGCGATCCTGAGTTAGAAGAAACTCTTGACGACCTGGCGACACTGATTGCCGGAGCTCAGCACAAAAATGGATATCTATACCCATCACATACCACCGGTGTTGGCAAAGAACGAGACATGATGGGGGATAGTCCTTACACTTTTATCGTCCATAGTCACGAACTGTATAACGTTGGACATATGTACGAAGCGGCGATCGCATACTATCGCGCGACAGGAAAAAAGAAGCTTTTGAATGTTGCTGAGAAAAGTGCTCAACACATCAATAAAGTCATTTTCGAAGGAGATCCGCAATACAACGGAGGCAAACCAGTAATGCAGGCCCCTGGGCATCAGGAAATGGAATTGGCTTTAGTCCGTTTGTATCGTGTGACTGGCAAGCAGCTCTATCTGGACATGGCTCGTAAATTTCTGGAAATCCGTGGGAAGACATACGTTCCGGACGGAGAAGGCGTTATGGCTCCTACCTACGCACAACAGCATGCCCCAGTCATTAAACAATCAGAAGCCGTTGGTCATGCGGTTCGCGCGACCTATCAATATTCGGCTATGGCTGACGTGGGGACGTTAACCGGTGACCCAGCCTATGGCGAAGCATTAGATCGTATCTGGGGCAACATTACTGACACGCGAATGCATATCACCGGTGGACTCGGTGCCGTCCACGGAATCGAAGGATTTGGACCTAAATATGAACTCCCCAACGCTGATGCATTTAATGAAACATGTGCTGCTGTTGGTAACGTCCTGTTCAACTACCGCATGTTTTTATTAACGAAAGATGCCAAATATTTAGACGTGGCCGAAGTTGCGTTACTCAACAACGTACTGGCCGCAGTAAACCTCGAAGGCAATCGCTTTTTTTACGTCAACCCATTGGATGCAGACGGGAAATATCCCTTCAATCATGGAACGGCTGGACGTGCACCGTGGTTTGGAACTGCCTGCTGCCCATCCAACATGGCACGATTACTACCTCAAGTCCCTGGCATGACCTATGCCCACGACGATAACGAACTGTTCATCACATTTTTCGCCGAAAGTTCAACTCAAGTGGAATTTAATGGTGTCCCTGTCGCCATCGAGCAAGCAACAGACTACCCCAATGATGGCAAGATCGATATCTCGCTCAATCCAGCTAAGCCGACTACCTTCCGTTTAAAGCTACGCATTCCCACGTGGACTCAGGATCAATTTATTCCTGGCGATTTGTACCGCTATGCAGATTCAGGCAGCGGCGGCATCAAATTACAGGTCAATGGAAAGACCGTAGACCTTCATGTCGTCAAAGGGTTCACGACGATTGAACGGGAGTGGAAGGTTGGTGATACCGTGACTCTCACGCTACCCATGCCAGTTCGTTCAAACGTCTGCCACCCTTCCGTCGAAGCCAACCACAATCGATTGTGCTTTACACGCGGTCCATTCGTCCTTTGTGCTGAGGGTGTGGACAATGGTGGTGCAACCCAAAGATTCTTCTTCGAGAAACTCCCGATTAACATTCGTTCCAAGTCATATGAGACCGCCGTCAAATACGGTTCCTTTATCCAAACGCGTGTGCCAGGTTCTACCATTAACAACCAGGGAACGTCCAAGCGGGCGAGTGTTGTTCTAACACCCTATTATGCTTGGAATAATCGTGGTACAAGCTCGATGACGGTTTGGTTCCCACGCAAGAAAGAAATGGCTGTGTTTGATCCGAACGCATTACCAAAAGAAAGTATCTTCACACAGTTAAGTGCATCCTATACGTCAAAACTCGATACCGTGAACGCAATTGGAGACGGAAAAGAACCCGAGTGGTCCAGTGGAAATAAAGTCCCACGGTGGACGAGCCGCGGTCAAAACGGAAAACCGCAATGGGTAGAAGCGCAATTCGAAGGCACGAAAGCTATCCGAAGTATTGGTGTGTTCTGGATGCAGGACAATTTTGACGTCAAATTCCCCAAGTCCTGGACTATTGAAGTCTCACGTGACGGACAGTGGGTACCATTCGAACTTTATACAACGGATCGTTATGACACTCGCGCCAACCAATACAACGTCGTGCATCCTGCCGCACCTCTCAAGTGCGACGCTATCCGTATTAAGATGACTCCCCAAGAAGAGGCTGCGGTCGGAATCTTAGAGCTCCAAGTCACCTTTGAGTGATACATTTGTTATACGCTATCCAATCCCATGCACAGGACAAGGGAACCATGACATATTTCGTCAAAGAATCAGGCCTCTGTTTGATCGTCTGTTTCCTCGTATATCTGTGTCCGTGCGTCAATGCAACGGAACGCCCCAACATCTTGTTGATTGTTTCAGAGGATAACGGTCCGGAACTGGGTTGCTACGACGACCCCTATGCCCAGACACCTAATCTAGATCGACTAGCCAGTGAGGGCATTTGTTTTCAGCGTGCTTATGTTCCTCAATCCGGCTGTAGTCAGTCACGAGCCAGTTTCTTTACCGGGCTTTATCCGCATCAACATGGACAAATCGGATTAGCTACATGGGGCTTTCGCCTCTTTCGAGACGACACCCCAAACCTTCCAACGATTCTCAAGGCTGCAGGTTATCGCACAGGTATTATTGGAAAGCTTCACATAAACCCAGTCGACAGTTTCTCCTTTGACTTCCATGAAATCAAAGGAGCGAATTTCCAGCGAAAGAACATGGGCGACTATGCGACTTTTGCAAAACAATTTATCAGCTCAAGTGAGACTCCTTTCTTTCTTTCTGTGAATTACCCCGAAGCACATGATCCCTGGATAACACAGGTAGATGATCTCCCCAAAACCCCACTTAAAAGGGAAGATGTGAGGCCCATGCCATACATGGGACTTGATTCACCAGCCTTACGCCAGCTGGTCGCCGATTATTACAACTGTATTAGTCGCCTAGATTCATTAGTCGGAGACCTTATGGATGTATTGGAAAACTCTGGTAAGGCGCACAATACGATTGTGATATACCTTGGTGACCATGGGGCAGACATGTTACGCGGAAAACGCACGTGCTACGAAGGAGGTTTGCGGATCCCATTGATAATGAAGTGGCCAGAGCATATTCCGCCCAGTGTCAATCATCAGTTGGTCTCGACACTGGACATCATGCCAACCATCCTTTCGGCTTTGAAGCTCGACCTTCCCGCTGAACTAGCTGGGCGGCCCTTGCAGCCCCTGTTTAAACCCGAAGGCCATCCTCAAGCACATTGGCGAGATTACTTCTTCGCGGAATATCATACTCACGCGGCGGCCCCTAACTACTTCCCGCAAAGGTCGGTCTGTACTGACAGGTACAAATTGATCTTGAGTTTATTGCCCGGCACAACGCATCCGGATTATCAAGACACGATGCGAAAGCTAGAGGGGGACCACGAATCGTCTGGATCCTCTTTGAAATTCGACCTTGAGCAAATGATCCTCCATGCTTCGTCGGAGGTGAAGACGGCCTATCGCATTATGCGAGTCCCACCAGCTGTACAGCTCTACGACTTGAAAGCTGACCCTCATGAATTTGTAAATTTGGCGGGCAATGCCGAATATGCGGACATTCAGACTGAATTACTAAGCAAGCTAAAACAATGGCGGGTGATGACGAACGACCCCCTGCTGAGTGAGAACGTTTTAACTTCTCTGACAAAGGAAGTACAGTCAGTGAAGACAAAAAGTGTTGCTCGTAAGCATCACTGGAAATACCCGGACTATTTCTTCGGCCCGAAGCCTAATTCCACTAATTACGGGACGCAAAACAAATGAAGACCATAGCTGCCTTGGCCTTTCTGCTAAGCTTGCTTATCCTGCCCTCGCATGCATCAGAGCGTCCCAATGTCCTGATGATCGTTGTCGACGACATGAACGACTGGGTAGGATGCCTCGGTGGCCATCCGCTAGTCAAAACTCCAAATATAGATCGCCTAGCCAAACGCGGGACACTCTTTACTAATGCACATTGTGCAGCTCCTGTCTGCAATGCCTCTAGAGTGGCAACATTGACGGGGTTACGTCCGAGCACGACTGGAATTTATGACAACAGCGTCAAGTGGCAGGACCATCTCTCGTCCACCACTTCGTTGCCTCAACATTTCAAACGCAATGGCTATACCGTCCTTGGTGGGGGTAAAGTTTTCCATCATATGCCTGGTTTCAACAGGCTTTCGGACTGGGACGAGTACCTCCCCCAACAGTTCGACGGCCATTTCCAACAATCCCTGCATGGCGGGAAAGACGTTACCACATTTCAATTCCCACAAGGCTACCCACTTAACGGAATTCCTCAGGTGAAAGCACTGACTCGGCCGCCTAGAAACGCTCGCGAATTTGATTGGGGTGAACTCAACAAAGGTGTTTACGAAACAGGCGACGGGAAGCTAACCGGGTGGGCAAAGACACAATTACAACGAACGCAGAAACAGCCTTTCCTACTGGTTGCCGGTATCTATCGACCACACCTACCTTTCTATGCACCAGAACGTTTTTTTGAGCATTATCCACGCGATGCGATCTCCATCCCAACAGTCTTGCCAGGAGATATCGCCGATCTGCCAGCGGCAGGAAAAAAGTTTGCGTCACAAAGACGGGAAGACTTAGACCTTGTACAAGAGGCTGGTAAGTTTCGGTCAATGATCAGAGCTTACCTTGCGAGCATAACGTTCGCAGATTTCCTTATCGGGAATTTGCTCGATGAATTAGAGGCAAGTAAGTATGCAGACAACACCATCATCGTACTATGGTCCGACCACGGGTGGCACTTTGGCGAGAAACAACATCTTCATAAAATGACATTATGGGAACGGGCAACGCGAATTCCCTTTGTTATATCTCTACCTAAACGTTCGATGCCGCGAGGGCAATGCAATGCTCCTGTTAGCCTAATTGATCTCTTCCCAACCCTGATTGATCTCTGTGGGCTTCCAAATCTCGACAAACTGGACGGAACCAGTTTGAGACCGCAATTGGAAGACCCAACTACACCACGAGCTCGCCCGGCAATTATCACCCATGGCTATAACAATCATGCTATACGTACAGAACGTTGGAGATACATTCGATACTGGGACGGTGGCGAAGAGCTTTATGACCACAGGACCGATCCTCACGAGTGGCACAATTTGGCTGCTTCGCCAGACAAAGAACTCGTGAAACATTCGCTTTATGAGTTGATCCCGAAAACGAACACCAAGTCGCTTTCCAAAAAACGCATCCCTTAATTTCACTACTAACCAATCAAATCTCTACCACAGGTGATGGTATGCCCCTCAAACAGTTTTTTACATTTTGCATTTTGATTGTCACCACCACAACAGTCTATGGGGTTGAGTCTGAGGCAAGGACTGGACGTAATAACATCGTGATGTTCCTGATAGACGACCTTGGATGGAGCGATCTTGGCTGTCAAGGTAGCGAATATTATCGAACTCCGAATATAGATAAATTAGCCCAACAAGGTGTGCGATTCACTGATGCCTATGCTGCCTGTGCAGTATGCACTCCAACGCGTGCTGCGATCATGACAGGAAAATATCCTGCCAGAACATTGATGACCGAATGGCTGCCATCGGGCAGATGGAATCCCAAGGCTCGCCTCAAAGAAGGTCGATTTCTGCGTGATTTGCCTCGCGAAGAGTACACGATCGCAGAAGCGTTACGTGATGCTGGATATCGTACCGGCCATTTCGGCAAGTGGCACTTGGGTACAGAAACCTTCGGCATGCCTGAACATCACGGCTTCGAGATCAATGTTGGGGGGAATCCTCACGGCAACCCAGGCAACTACTTTTTCCCATATAACGGTAGCTGGAAAATCCCTACCACAGACCGACGAGCCACTTGGAATGTTCTCGACGACGGTAAGCCAGGTGAATATCTTACGGACAGATTAACCGACGAGGCTATCCAATTCATCCATCAGAGCAAACAGGACCGCAAGCCGTTTTTCCTGTATTTCCCGCACTATGGTGTACACACTCCAATCCAGGCGAAGGCTGAAGTGACTGCCAAATACGATAAAATCCCCAAAGGCAAACGACAGGGCATGCCGGCCTACGCGGCGATGGTTGAGAGTATTGATGATAGCGTTGGGCGTGTCATGGCGTCGCTCAGAAAGCTCGAATTACTTGATGACACCTTGGTGATATTCACCAGTGATAACGGCGGATTTTATAAGGCTACTTCAAATGCGCCATTACGTGCCAATAAGGGGGCATATTACGAAGGAGGCATTCGGGTTCCATTAATCATCCGCTGGCCTGGCAAGGCGGATTCTGGTTTGGTTTCGTCGGCATTAACGACAAGCTCAGATCTCTATCCAACATGTCTAGCGGCCGCTGGTCTAGACTTACTACCTCATCAGCATGAAGACGGCATAAGTCTAGTACCTTATCTAAAAGAGCAGGGCGGAACGGAACGGGGGAATGACCGGAGTCTATTTTGGCATTATCCCCATTACAACGGGCATCCTAGTAGCGTCCCATCGAGCGTAATTCGCAATGGCGACTGGAAGTTGATTCAGACCTTCGATCCTGTTGCATTAGAGTTATACAACCTCCGGAACGACATTGGTGAGACTACGAACTTAGTGGAATCCGAGCCTGAACGTGCCGAGTCGCTATTAGCTGAACTCACTGCCTGGCGCCTTTCGGTTCGTGCGGAAGCCATGACTCCAAATCCCAATTATGAGAAGTAGGGACGAAAAGAAGTTCCAAGGCATGACACCATCAGCCTTGTCAGCTCTAGAATTCGAGTACTCCATTACTTGTACCGAATGAATCGGTTTCGATGCCCATACGCTGCAGAAGATTCACATAGAGGTTACATAGGGGCGTGTTATCTTCTTTCGTGCCCACCTTTACAAACTTCCCGTGCTCATAACCACCGCCGGCCAAAATGATCGGCAGATTTCTTGGATCATGTGCATTCGCATTACCCAAGTTGCTACCGAATAGAACCGAGGTATTATCCAACAAACGATTACCATGCTCCAGAGGCTGAACCATCGAAGTGAGAAATTGATTAAATGCGACCAGGATCTGTTTCTCAATCAACTTCAATTGTCGAATCTTGTTAGGATCCCGTCCATGGTGGGACAGATTATGATGTTCAGCCGTTACACCGTTGATTTGAGGAACCACCAGATGATCTTGAATCACCATACTTATGACGCGGGATGAATCAGTTTGTAGAATCAGCGGGATCATCTTAAACCAACTACTAACACGGCCTACCAAATCCGCCTTCTCCGCGATATCTCTGGGAACTTCGATGTCCACTTTTGGCTTGGGCCTATCCAACCAGGCTTCTGACTCCTGCAAGTCCTTCTCAGCCTCACGAATAGATGCAAAATACTCGTCCAACTGACGACGATCGTTACGACTGACATTTCCCTGCAATGCCTTGGTCTGCTCACCAACCAAATCTAAAATACTGCGTCCTTCAGCCAACCGTTGCCTCTGACGACGCACATCACGTGGACTACCTTGCAGGAACATTTTTGCAAATAGCTTAGATGGCTTGTGCTCAGCAGGAATCATTACTCCGTTAGCTGTATAAGCCTGACTCTCGGTACCTTCCGTACTTAGTGCAACTGATGAAAATCGAGTGCGATTACCAATCTGGTTAGCAGCAACCTGATCTACGGAAATTGAATTACGAAATCCTCCCAGGCCGGGATTGCGTGCCGACGAAAGAAATGTCATTTCCGTATCGTGCGGTTCTTTACCAGTCTGCTCAGGATGAGACAGACCCGCAAACAGGCTGAAATCTGACCGATGACCCTCAAGCAGCTGCAGATACTCCGTACTTTCGTAATCCTTCCCAGCGGTGCTTGGGAATAGTGAAGGGGAGTACAATCCCAGGGTACTACATATCATCACCATTCTCTTTGCAGGCTCATGACCCAGCGCACCCAAACTTGGAGTCATCACTTCCAGCAATGGAAGCGAAAGCCCAACTCCGGATGTCTTAATCATTTCACGGCGCGAGAGTGGTTTATGCATTATCGTTCCTTGAACAACCTACTTTGGACAACCTGGTGAATCAAACTTTTCATAGGATAACCATCGTCTTTCATTGCCTCAAGAATCTTCTCTACTTCGGAGCGGTCGGCAAATTCGATTTCCGCGCCCGTAGAAAACACGAGCAGTTTCGATACCACATTACGAGCAACCTGTTCTGAATAATCAAGCAAATGTCGTTTATATTCGCCAATCCCACCAAATACCTCGCCATCCTCTGTGACACCCGACGGATCCACGGGCCGTCCTAAATCATAATCGACATGAGCATACCGAAGTCCGGCATTTAATTCCCTCATTACCCCGCGGCTATTACGGTACTGTTCCCGATAATTCCCTATCGGATCAAACGTTTCCAGTGCAAATCCTGGGGGATCGATCCTCCGGTGACACATAGCACAGGTTTCAACCTCCTGATGTTTAGCAAGTGTTTCCCGGATACTCGTAGCACCTCTGGTATCCGGCTCAATGGAGCCTACGTTTGGTGGCGGCGGATTTGGTGGAAGCCCTAGAAGAGTCGTTAGCACATAGTTGCCACGTTTGACGGGAGTCGTAACCGTCCCATTTGCTGTGATTTTCGCTATCGAAGCATGAGTAATAATGCCACCTCGGACGCTATCTTCCGGGAGCATTACCTTACGCACTTCTTCGCCAAGTACGCCCTCAATACCATAGTGCTCTGCCAATTTGCGATTCACAAAGGTGAATTCCGAATCGATTAGATTGTCCGTGCTTAAATTCTCGTGAATAAGGTGTTCAACAAAACTTCTCGTCTCATCCAACATCGCACGACGAAGTACGTCGTCATACTCAGGGTAAAGATACGCATCCGGAGTCGTTTCATCAATTCGACTTAGTCCCAACCATTGGTCAAGAAACTCATGAGTGAATCTCGTGGATTTCGGATCCGCCAACATCCGGTCAACTTGTGCAGCTAGAACAACCGGATTAGTAAGGTTGTCGTCAACTGCTAAGCGCACTAATTCTTCGTCCGGGAGACTCCGCCACAGAAAGGCTGATAGTCGTCTAGCTAAGCTTAATCCGTCTAACGAGCCGGAACTCCCGGTTTGAAATAATAACTCAGGCGAGACTAACACCGCTCGTAAAGGAACCCTTGCCGCTTCAACGAACCCCTGTCCAGAATCAAGACCGGACCTTGCAAGCGATACAAAAGCGTCAACCTCCGTGTCTGAAACCTCTCTACCAAAGGCTCGAGTGGCTAAAACTCTAACACTATCGCGAATGTGCTCTATCGGAGCTTTCGAAAATACCGGATGGTAAACCCGAACATTCCCCCGTTGCTCCGGCTTTCGAAATTCCCATCGAACTCCCGGAAATAGCGAGCGTGTTTGCCTAGGCGGCCACTCCTCTTCCAACGGTCCTTGAATAACCACCTTACGGATGCGTACACCTTCACCTTTGAACTGACTGGCTGGCTGTGCGGCACGATTATAAATAATTTTCCCATCCGGGGCTGGATCCAGTTCGTCCGCACTAACGTAGATGTAGTCATCGGGGCGTAAATACTTCGTTGTTGATACGGTACGGTAGTCCTCACTAACCAAATCCCACGCGGCAAACAGCTCACTTTGGCCTTGTTGATCATTTTGTCGCTTAAGGCTGACCGTAATAGACGAACGGGGATTATGGGCAGCAGCGGTTACGCTAATTCGATACTGGCCAGGGACAGAAAACCGAATTCCGTTACTATCTGATCGGAGAACATAATTTGCCCCACGAAAGGTTACGACGTCTTTGTCAGTCTTAAAGACTGTCCCGCCACCACGCCGGAGTTCCCGATCTACCCACATTTGAATGTAGGGCGAGTTATAGTAGTCGAGTTCCCGGGGATCCAGATTCGGTTTGTAAGTCAGCTGAATCGCTTCATCCAGAGCTAGGTCTGCAGCGGAAAGCAAGGCACGCACATGGACACTCGACATTTCCTGCTTATCCGCAACGACATCGAAACTTGCCGCTTCATTTTCGGGAGGCAGGAACCTCGCAATCTGACCTCCGATTCCTAACAAATCGTGAAGCACGTGTTCATATTCATTTCGCGTCAAGCGACGGGATGGAACGCGTCCTGCTACCTGCTGTTCCTTAAGATTTGCTTCAATTAATGATGGCTGCAATCGTTTTAACGCTTCAGCTCTGAGTTCATCTGCGGGTTGCACCGCATCTTTCGGCGGCATTTCGCCGCGGCTTACGCGATCGAACACTTTCATCCAATTACGAAACTGAGTTTCATCACGGAAATCATAAGACAACGCCGATACATCAAAGCCTGTATCGCTGTCACTGCCATGGCAGTCGATACACGACGTCGCCAGTAACTCTCCAATTACTTCATGGGAATCATTCGATGCCATCCCTAGTTTCGCCGCCAACAACAGCAAGCCGGTAAAGATAAACAGCCTGTACGCCATCAGTTTTCCCCAGCGGGCTCCTGTTTAGGAGGGATCGACTGGATATAAGCAATTAAATCCATAATCTCGTCCAAAGTAAACGTATCGAGCAGTCCTACAGGCATGCTGGATACGGCCGACGTTTGCTGCTCATCAATGGAGGACTTCGCTAACACATGAGTCTTCTCCGGCTTTAACATATTTGGAAGTAACGTTAGATGTTCATCTGTTTCCTTAATTACCACTCCGGTAAGGACCTGACCAGTATCCACAACGAGTAACTGCGGTTGGAAGTGCTTATTGATTTCAGCGGAGGGTCGAACTATTTGATTTATTAGCTTCGCGCCTTGGAATTTTTTATTAATACCAGAAAGCTCAGGTCCTAACTTTGAACCTTTACCCTCAATGCTATGGCACCGACTGCAGGTAGCCTGCTCAAAAATCAATCGGCCGTTGTCGATTGACCGGTCCGCCAAATTATTAGGGGCGTTGCCGAAATAATGATGCTGCCATTTTTTAACAAACCGCCGTTGGGGTCCCTTCGCGTCCAATGCGTATACATGCTCCATAATGCGAACGAACATCTGTCCATCACGATTTCGTTCCGGGTACATTTGGCGGAATTCGTTCCAAAGCTGACCCACCTTTCCACGGTTCTGCCCTGAGATCTGCTGCATCCGTGCGTCAACATACTTTTGGTGTGGTTGATCGAAATATGCTTTTGGCATTTCCGCCTTATCGATCTTGGCAAACAATTCTTTGTTATTCGCTTTGGGGCGAATAGAACTAGCTAAATTGCCAACATCATGATTTCCGTCGAAAAATCGAGGCTCGAGCTTAACGCCTCCTCCGGCAGGCAGTTGCTTGGGTAATGAAATCTTGATGACCGCACCTACCCCTCGCTCCATATGACGAGCAGGGCCTGAAGTGCTGGTCCATACATTGCCCTGATCATCAAATTCGATCTCACGAGTGTAAGAGACTCGCATGGGCAGTCGGTACTCGTAAAACATTTCCGTCTTAGGGTCGAATCGATTGATAGTATCGTTTGCTGTACCGCAGATCCAAACAATTCCGTCCTTATCTACATTCAGGGCATAAGGAGTTTGATTCTCGCTGTCAGGCAATTCATAGACGGTCCACTTTTCCGTATCCGGATTGAATTTACCGAACACACCAGATCCAAAACCTGGAACCCAAATCATTCCATCCGGGCCAACGTGTAATCGACGAGGACCACGGAAGGGCGGATTCCATTCGAATATATCGCCACTATCTGAATTAGGATCGATCCTACCGATCCGGTTACCATTGAGTTTTGAATACCAAATGGAGCCATCAACAGGCGAGTAGTCAATTCCATAGGGCGTAATCCCTCGAGATTCACCGCGTCCGGCAGCAACCGCCTGTCCCGCACTTAGCAGTTTATACTCTTTAACTTCATGTGTAATCGGGTGCAACGAGAAGCACGAATTAGATCCGGCGTCGGTATACCAAATCAATCCTTGCGGATCCTTAGGGTTTATCCGCAAGGTGTGGGGATAGTCCCCTCGTTTTTTGGGGTATTCAGCGCTGCTATAAGTCTCAAACTGCTTAGTCTCAATATCAAAACGTACCATTTGGCCTGATGCACACATTGTCGTCCAAAGACTTCCGTCATTAGCGGTCTCAATCGAATGCGGTCCATGAGTTCCAGCAGGGAAGTCCAGACTTTCTGTTTTACCAGTATCTGGATCGAGGATAATCATCCGACGTTTACTGATGTTAACGGCATAGACATTTCCATCTGGACCGATCTCCAAGTCATGGAACGACCCCTGATGCAATTCATCAAGCTCCCACATTGTGATTTCAGCGGCAGCAGCAGCTCCCGTGGGTGCTGGAGGAGGAATGAATTCCGGCCATTTGGCGACACCTTCTTCTGAATAGGTTTCTCGTAGTCGGTCCACAATCGTTTGCTGAGTATGTGGATACAATCCACCAAAACCGTCCATTCGACGTATCATCGTTTGCCAGTCCACTGGTTTCTCGGGAGTCCTGAATCCAAGCGTCCCAACCTGATGACAATAAGTGCAGAACATTTTGAAGTTCATTTTGTCACGTGGATTATCAAATTCCAGCATGCTAAATGCACTGCTCGCCGGACGTTGCAATTCAAGTTCCTCGCCAACAGCTTTTCTGGTTTCTATCACCAAATCCGCCGTCCCCGCATTCACAACACTTCGCCACTCGTCGGCTAACCCCATTAAACGGGTCCGAATCTTGTGATCCACCGAACGTAGACCTTCGACTTTAAACGTCCCATCCTTTTGAGTGAAAACGGAAACCCACTTTCGCTGTTCGTCATCGACGGCAGATACCATCACACCTTCCACGCCATCACCAGCGGCATTGACCACCTTCCCACTGATGGTTGCCACCTTTGATTCGGCCAAAGCCGTCGAAGCTATCAATAGCATCCCAACAAGCCCCGCACGAAATACACTATTCATTAGTTTCATTTTAAATCTCCTGAAGTATCCAATACGGTGGCCTCTAAAACTGCCTCGCGGAAATCCTCTTGTGAAAGATCTTTCAGTGAATACAGGAATGCAAGTATTTTAATTGTCTCTTGCTTATCCAGTTTAATATCTTTATGCGCTTCATTAGCAAGCAGACTCTGTAAACGCCCGAGCGAATAGGACCTATTACGCAACGACGTCACGGCTGGCTTCTGAGATAGATCCGAAAAGGACGGCATCGTATGACACGCAACACATTTCCCCATCGCAGACGACTCCGTGCTCGCCGCCGCCAGTCGAAATCCATAGTATGTATAGTGATTCATCTCAGGGGGCAATTTGATCAGTACACGCCCTTCTTGATTTGCCAAACGGCTGGCGATCCTAGCAGACAGCTCCGTTTGTGATTCACCGTCTTCAATTTCAACGGGAATCCGATTTATATATGCAAACGCATCAAATCGTGAACGCCGCTGAGAATCAAGTCCGTGAATCTCCTTGTCGTCGGTTTCCGCTATCGTTCCCCAGATCGGACCGTCACGAAGCACATGTTCATGCACCTTTCGAAGTTCTAGTTCAAGACGATTCGCCAACTCCGGATGGTCGCCAATAACATTGTTTGATTGCTTGGGATCTTTAGAAAGGTCATAAAGCTCGAGACGAGTAATGCTACCCGTCCCGGATTTAATTAACGGGGTCCAGCGTTCCTGGAAACTATTAAGTGTGACGAATTCACCGCGTAGTTTCGCATATTCGGCATTACGAAATGGATTGTTGTAACATTCGTGCCACAATTCTGTTGCATTCAGTTTTCTTCCCAGGTGATCTTCAAGGTACACACGCATTTTTTCCATCACAGCAGCTATTACCGCCTTTTCTTTCGGATACTCTTCATCACGCCAGCCAACCATCGTAAAGTCCCCCTCCCGTATCACCGCCACGGGCTGACTCACCGGAGAGTGCCACGTAAGAGGTCGAACCCGTTTGAATAAGTTGGATTCACCCTGCAATACAGCTGTCAAGTCGGAGCCATCGAGGGCTAAGTCTGCGGGGATCCCCACTCCAACGAGACCAACAATCGTAGGCAGTATATCCATGGCTGCTCCAGGCGTGGTTTCAATTCGGCCCCCCTGAATGCCATTCGGCCAACATATAATACCCGGAACGCGCAGACCACCTTCAAACATTGAACCTTTCCCCGCTCGAAGATTCCCATTGCGTTCGTGACGATAACTGCCATGGTCTGATGTGTAGATAATTACTGTATTGTCGAACTCTCCGATTTCCTTCAAATGCTCGACCAAGCGACCGATAGCGCGATCCGTGTTATCGATGGTTGCCGAATAAATTGCCGCCTGATCGTTCAGTTCCCCATACTCACGGATTATTTCGTCCGGTGCAGCGAGCGGGGCATGAGGTTCATGAAACCACACATTTAGAAAAAACGGTTTCTCATCATTCCGTGTTCCTGACAACCAGTCTATCGCTTCGTCGACCACTAACTGGCAGGCATAACCTTCCATTTCACCGACCCGTTCTCTATTACGCCAGAAATTAACTGGATTTCGATGTGACGGAGCCGCATTCAGATCGGTAGCAAACCAATAATCAAAACCCTGTTCATCAATCCACGGCTTATCCCTTCCTCGAAATGGCGTTCCTAAATGCCATTTTCCTACGTGCGCCGTGTCGTAACCGTTTTGCTTAAGAATCTCGGCAATCGTCACCTCTTCTTCCTGAAGGTGCATATCATGTAGATGATCCTGAATGACTGTATAGACACCTGTACGTACATGATGCCGACCAGTCAGTAAAGTAGCCCGAGCAGGTGAGCATACAGGAGCCGCCGAATAGAAATTAGTAAACTTGACTCCCCGTTTAGCCAGTTCGTCTAGAACAGGTGTTTTGACTGGTCCACCATAACATCCGATGTCCCCTGAACCAAGATCATCGGCTAGCAGCAAGATGACGTTCGGCTTTGCTGAACGCCGTGCGGGTGCATCCGTATTTCGATCTACTGGTGCCTGCTGTGATCGTGCATCTTGTTGCGTGAATAAGCAAACTGCCACCCATACAGACAGACTTATTAGCATTCTCATTGGGCCGCACCCTTCTGTAATCCCTCCAAGACTTGACTCGGCGACTCGCCCGTTTTTTCATCAACTTTTGAAGGCGACAATAATTCGACTACCAGTGGAATTAATACAGGAGTTTATCTAGTTCGATATAAAAAGGCGTCGGAAGTCAGTAACGAGACAAGTAACGCATTCATACTACCTCCACTTTCTTTATAAGCCTTATAAGCTTCCTGTAGCACTGGGCCATCATTCAACGTCTCATTACGGCCCATCCAGAACCGGAATGCATGACGTACAAACACTTGCTCCGTTCTTTCGCTCTCAACCAACTTCTTTATCAGTTCGATCGCATTATTTACTTTTCCATCAAGCTTCGGATCGCCGGAATCAATGATTTCGCCGGTTGCGTCTACAGGATTACCTAATTCAAATTCACGATAAATCCCAGCGTGATTGAAAATCTCAAAGGGAAGCCCTAACGGATCCATTTTCTTATGACAGGTCCAGCAGTAGTTTTCACGAGTGACTCGCATTCGCGAACGCAATGTTGTCCCGGGTTCATCCGGCAGCATGGCATCAACGGTGATCGGCACATCCGGAATTCCCCCACCGATAAGACGTTCCTGAATCCAGCGACCACGCAAAATTGCATGGTTATCCATTGCGTCTGAATGGGACACAAGCCAAGCCGGATGAGTTAAGATCCCTAAACGCTGCCCCTCCGGTACGGTTGATAACTGGCGTTCCGGCTTCATCGTACCAGCACCAAAACTTCTTCGGCTCACTCTTGCAAACTCTGGAGTACCTGCCAAGTCTGGAGTGGTCTTGTCATGATTGACGTTAGGCGGATTATTTGGCTTTTTCGGCTTAGGAGGTTCCTTTCCGGGATTTGCCTTTTTCCACGCAGCCAATTCCTCCGCAGCTTTTTTCTCCGCCGCCTCCTTGGCCGCTTTGGCCGCTGCTATTGACGCTTCGCGTTCAGCAGGCGAATTCATCTTTCCGTAGTAAGTCACCTCGGACCGAGCCGTTACAACTCGATCCGTAGTTAACAACTCCCTAAACACATCTTGATCTTCCTCAAGAATGATTTCTATCAGTCGGTCCATACTGGCCGTGGCGTCGAACATCGCGCGGTAATGAGCATTCGCATTTCCTGTAATCCCGGCCTGCGCCAATGCTCGATTGTCTTTGCAAATATAGCCACCTAAATCGTAGTCGAAATAGTCGCGGAAAAACCGTAATATCCGCGGCTTACGAATCGTCTCATCGACCAACATACGCGTTACTTCCCGCCGCACGTCTTCTTTCGTACGCATTCGGCCATCCACGATCGCAGTTCGCAACTGCTCATCGGGCTTGATGTATCCAATGGCATGATTGATCGCCAGGCCTAGCTCCCAATCCTGCAGCATCACTCGACCATGCTCATCGGCGTCTCCTGTCTCCACCAACTCTGGGCGAAATAGTGCATCACGGTCCAGGAAAACTGCTGATAGTCCTAAGACCGTACCGTCTTCAACGCCCAATTTCTCCACCGATTCTTTGAGCAATTGCAGATAGATTTCTGACTCTTCCTGTCGAGGCGTTCGAAACGTCAATGCCTCGAAAAGAAAGTTAACTGCTGCACGCTGTTGATCTTCCGTGGGATTTTCAGCCTCCATCAAATGGTAAACCGGAGTGATCGGTCGCATTACCTTGGTGCTGTAGACAATACTAGTTGGCAAACCTCGCAGGTCCCCAACCATTTTGTCCGCAATGGACTTCGGGTCATCCGTGATCTGATAGGCTTCTGCAATACTTAACGGCCCCTCGGCCATATAACGGATCACGTCGTTAGCCACGCCCAAAATCTGTGTTGCCTCGGCACTGTTTACGGTATAGAAGTGCGGGTAATTCTCCAGACCATGTTTACGAGCGGACGAAAGAATGGCTGGCACGCTCTTAACAGCGGTAGCATAAGCAACCGTACCACCTTGCCATTGAATAATACGATCCGTACCAAAGTACATCTTTAATTCCCCGCCATGATTGGTGGGGACCACATCGCCTCGCGTTCTGAGACCAGGACGCTCTGGATTGAAGTCCGGCTCTTTATTGATCAATTCGTTAAGACGCGTAATGTGTTCCTGACGCGAAACCCTCCAAATCCTAGATGGAGACGCTGTTGGGTTGAGAACAATGTCTTTAGGTAGCGGCCCGAATAGCAAATCATGATCGACAAAGTTCCCCTTATTCGGATCAAGGTGATCATGAAAGCCCCCCTTGTCAGCCATCTCCCGCGATAACTCGCCAACAATCCAGTCTGCGAATCGAAGCCGCTCGATTACTGCCGGCTGTTCAGCATCTTTCGGTGGCATTTCTTTAAGAGCAACCTGAGCCCAGACACTTTTCCAAAGAGCGGCATTAATACCATCAACAGGCCCAATTCCATCGAGCGAGAGTCCACCCTCTGGGTCTGTAGAGCCATGACAATCGACGCAGTGTCGATTGATAAACTGCGCAGCGAATTCTTGGTAACTGGCGTCTACAGGTTGCCCGGGTGTATAGGTATCAGCATTTGCACTGGGAAGCTGACAGAACAGAACTAGCGCCACCCAAACAAATCGAACCTTTATCATGTCATGAGTTCCTTGACCGGGCCGGTGTCTCTATCAAACTTCTTGGCTGTCTTTTCGTCCATATTGAAACGATCGACAGTTGCACCGGCTGCCCGCAGTATTGACGTGTACAGAGCGTTAATTGGGCGTTTGCCATCTAGCTGAGTGAAGCAGCCTGTCTTAAAGGCCCCATCGAAATTACCCAGTAGCATTACCGGCCAGTTTGCACCACTTGTATGCTGCTTATCGGCATTATTACTTGTGTAAACGATCAGGGTGTGATCCATCATAGAACCGCTCCCTTCCGGAATACTATCCAAAGCTTCCATGATCTTCACAAGCATACGACTGTTGTATTGTCGAATCTTAATCCAAATTGGGTTATCGGGTTGCTTTACGTGGCCTAGATCATGGCCCTGCTTTTCAACTCCAATTCCTTTCCATGCACCGAAGATCTCACCGCGACCTGAACCAATCGTGAGAGTATTTGTTATACCAGATGTTAGGGCTGAGATTCCGAGTTCAAGCAGAGCGTCATGCCAGTCGGTTTCAAACTCAGGACGCGTATAGCGTTCATCTACCGTTGGAGCGAATTTGCTAAGGTGGTCAGATACTGAAAGCAAGCGTTCCCGTAAACCGTTGACGTCTTCGAAGCCTTGTACGAATTGACCGTAACGCTGTTGACTTGCCCCAGGCAAGCTTTGGCCCTTCGCCGCAGCGAGCTTTTCAACTCTTTCGAGAAGATTGGAACGAGCTTCATATTGTTTACGAATCTCCCCAGTCGATATCCCACCGTATAGCATCTCGTATAGATGGTTAGGGTTCGAGTGCATGAAGATTGGTTGACCAGCGCCTGTCGCTGAAAGATTTGCAACAGTGGGCTTGGTGGTCATGTTCTCGATTGAGTCCATCCCAATACAAAGATGTGGTAGCAATGTATTCGGTAAGACCTTACTTAGTTCATAATCGATGGTTGAGGCACTTGGAGGGACGCCGTCGCCCCCTCGGTAACCACCCAAAGCACCAAAAAATGCGCTGTGAGAAGGGCTGGTGTGAGTCCCATGCAAGCCATTGATAATATGCAGGCGATCTTTATACGATTCCAGCGGACTGATTGGCTCGGGAAGAGTCACCCCGGCAAGCGAACCGCTGGTGGTCATTCCTTTAGGAATACACGTCGCTGGGTCGAAACCCTGATTTTGCATGAAGAAGATTACACGCTTGGTTGTTCGACCAGCATTAGCATCAGGGGCTGCCAATAGATTCTTTGGGTCCAAAGCAGCACTCATAACGGTACCTGCTCCAGCAGCCATTCCTGCCATACCCTGTAACATGTTTCTTCGATTAAGCATGTCTTTCAATCCACTTTTATTACGACGTAAATATCTCTTGATCCGACCGTATTAGTCTAATTTAGGCACGGATTTGACGCAAGATTTGTATAAACCTTGCCTTCTCCCTCCTATTAGTAGAATCGGAGCAATAATACCGGAGGTTTAATCCGATCTAGAGCATCTCCAAGCTCAACCAGCCTAAATCAATGTCGGCATCGAACTTCGAAAGACAACCTCAATTACCCCACAACTCCGGCTTGCTAATTGACTAACTGTCTAAATGGCTAATTTTTAAAATCGAAAAGTATTCACGCATATTCCCGCCTGAATATCCAGTTGGCCTATTTTATATCTCCTTTTACGACTAGGCTTATCCTTTCGGAACACTTTATTGCTAGGGCCTAACCACTCCAGCCCTCTCTTGAAAAGCGTTTGTTGTGACTATCATTCGCCATCACTGATTGTTCCCGACCCACCAATTCCAATTTCCTCCCACCACTGAATTAGATGATTGATTTACTCGTCCGTCGTGACATTAACCTCAAGAATGAGATTCTCTCCGGGCTCACCGTTGCCCTTGCCTTAGTCCCAGAAGCAGTTGCTTTTGCATTTGTCGCAGGCGTGGATCCCAGCGTTGGGCTATGGGCCGCCTTCTTTGTTGGCTTCATTACTTCCGTCTTCGGAGGCCGCCCCGGAATGATTTCCGGCGCAACCGGAGCCATGGCCGTGGTTATGACTGCATTCGTTGTCTTGTACGGCATCGAGTACCTTTTTGCTGCTGTCATTCTTTGTGGAGTGATCCAGATTCTCTGTGGCATGCTTGGCGTTGGAAAATTCGTGCGGCTCCTGCCGCATCCGGTCATGCTCGGTTTCGTAAACGGCCTTGCAATCGTTATTGGCCTGGCTCAATTTAAACAACTCCAAGACAACCACACCGTTAAATTTAACGAATTGACACAGAGCTTCGACATTGTAGGAAGCTGGCTAACTGGTGAAACGTTAATCTTCACCTCAATCCTGATCATCCTGACCATGGCCATCATCCACTACCTGCCAAAGCTTACAAAAGCTGTGCCAGGTACGCTTGTAGCCATCATTGCAGTTACGCTGCTAGTTCAGTTTTCACCGATCGATGCTCTAACTGTGAATCAATCCGTTGAGAAAATGAAAGCCGTTGCTGCCGAAAAGGAAGAGAAGATTCGCCTTTTTGAAGAGGAAAAGCAAACGCTTGTTTTCAGTGAGGTCAACAACCTCGGCCACGAGATCGCTCTCCGCAAGGTCACAACTGACTCTACCTCAGAAAACAGTGACCCAAACAGAGTTGCTGGGCATTTCGCAATCCCAGAAATTCCATTCACCCTAGAGTCGTTTGGGATCATCGTTGGTTTGGCCGCAACGTTAGCAGCCATTGGTCTCATCGAATCTCTAATGACCCTTACTCTTATTGATGAATTAACTGAAAGTAAAGGTTCGGGGAAAAGAGAGTCAATAGCCCAAGGTCTGGCCAACGTTGTATCAGGCCTATTCGGCAGTATGGGTGGCTGTGCGATGATTGGCCAATCCATGATTAACATTCGGTCCGGTGGACGACACCGGCTTTCCGGCATCACTGCCGCTATCTTTCTACTGGCTTTTATCCTCATTCCACCTCTCTGGAACTTCATTGGATTAATCCCGGTTCCCGCATTGATCGGAGTTATGTTCATCGTCGTGATCGCTACGTTTGAATGGACGAGTCTACGTCTTTGGAATAAGATTCCTCGCAGTGACATGGCAGTCATTGTCGCTGTCTCGACGATCACTGTTTTATTTGACTTGGCAATCGCTGTTGCAGCTGGTGTTGCCGTTTCCGCATTGGTGTTTGCCTGGAAATCGTCTCATAAAATCGAAGCCGACATCATCGAACAGGACGACTCTAAGATTTATGAATTGCGCGGCGAATTGTTCTTCGGAGCGGTTACGTCCTTCCGCGACATCTTCACCCCCAAAGATGACCCAGAAGTCGTTTACATCGAGTTTAAGATGACTCGCGTTTGCGACCACTCTGCGCTTGAGGCGATCAATGGTGTTTGCGCTAAGTACCGAGCGTTAGACAAGACCGTCATCCTGACCAACCTGTCGATAGACTGTCAAAACCTGTTGAGCCGCGCCGAGCCGATTATGGACGTCACTATTGGCGAGCAGGATAATCATACTGCTATCTAAAAACATTGGACAGTTATTTCGACATACACTCGTGCATGGCCTTTGCAAACGAATCACCAAGCCTGACGAAGAACGCCCCGCTGCCTAAGTAGTGATACGGGCGATCACTACCAACCGTATCCCATTCGTAAAAATGCTCAGGCCAGCCTTTTTCAAACACCGCATGCGAATAGTTTGAATAATCTAGATAGCTCTCTACAGAGCGTACTCTCCCATGAAAATCCGTCGATTTCGCAGCGGCGCGTTGAGCAAGTGATACGGCATTTTGGTTTACTTTGTCTGCGGTCCGGCCAGTGCCCAAAACACCGATAACAAATGGCATTTCCGGTACGCCGTATTCCTTTCTTACATCCTTGATAAAATTCACCATATTTGATTCGTAGCCATCTCTGAACTCTGGTGAAAACTGATCATTGAACCCCTGAAACCAGACGAATCCCGAAACTTTGTATCCTGCCTGTTCGTCATACGCGGGATGATGATCCTTCAAATTTGCAAGCACCTCCTTAACAGCCTCATTCATCAGCCTGTAATTCAACCCCGCATTTTCTCTAATCTCGCCCACACGGTCACTGGCTAATTCTTTTTCGTTCAATCGATATTCTCCGGACGAAGGCGGTCGGAAATTATAGTTGATTGATTTTCCACCCCATGACGTCTTGATGAGCAAAATGGGGCCGGATACTTTTTCTGCAATCGAAAGCCCAAAGCTGTACTCTGGTCCAATCTTGGACGGATCCGCGCCGAATCCAATCGCTAGCTTGCCAGCCTTTTTATTACGGTCAGCGATTGAGTTGATATACACTCGGTCCGAAACAACACAGGCTGCACTAATTCTGTCTTTATAAGCCTGATGTGCTGACCTCAGTCCTTCGACCTTCTTTTCAAGTGCAGTCTTCTCCGGACCGTCGTCAAGATCTTTGACTTTAGAATTCGAAATTCCTCCCGTTAACTGATCCAGTCTCCGAGCCGCTTCAAGCTGGCTCTCCAATTCTTCTCTGGAAATGTCGTCGTCTTTGATTACTAGGTTCAGAAGCGCCCTGTCACGCGGGCTATCGGAAGCGTAAAGGGTAGCGATCGTATGAGCCCTTGCATGCCCCACCATGTTCGATTGGCCAGCCAGGATAAAGACCTTAAGTTGTTCTCCTGCATTCGATACAGCAGTCACCATCAATGTCATGCAAACACATAGGCTGGCGGTAAGTTTTTTAATGTTCATTTTTCAACCTCATTGATTGGTAATAGCCGACTCGTTCACTCGATAGATAGTTTTGATTCCACTCCGTCTGACGCGAAAGCTTACCTATTTTCCTTTTTTGACGTACTTCTCGGGAAGTTCAGCCACCCAACGCCTCAAATCTTTTCGCATCCGCGTGGCGATTTCTGGGAATTCGTCAATAACATTCTTACTTTCACTTGGGTCCGACAGCAGATCATATAATTGGTAACCACCCTTTTGCTTATGCGACAGATGTAATTTCCATTGACCTTCACGCATCGACGGTGCACCACCGGCTGCACTTGTTTTCCAAAACAGTGGCGTCGTTCGTTTGCGTGTTGCTCCCAACCACATGTCGGAAATATCTTCACCATCCAGGCCTGTAGGGAGAGCATCAATTCCCGCTAACGAACAGAGCGTCGGCAACCAATCAATAAAGGAACCTACATTGACCGAATCTACATGCCCCGCCTTCACCTTTTCCGGCCAGCGAATAATAAATGGCACGCGAACGCCACCTTCAAACTGAGAGTGTTTCCCTCCTCGAAACTCACCGGCGTAGCCTAGCATGTTCTTAGAAAATTCCCTGATGCCCTTGTTAGCTAGCCCAACAGGTGCTGGACCATGGTCACTTGAAAAGACGACGATCGTATTTTCCGCCAAACCAAGTTCCTCCAACACAGCCATGACCCGGCCCACGTTTTGATCTATCTGGTAGACGTCCCCCAGATATTGCTGCATCGAATCATCTAGATTGGGATCGATCTCAGCCGACTCTTTGAACTTGTGTTGCATCGTGCCTGAAAAGTCATGTCGTGTCACCTTCACGTCACTAAATATGGACGCTAGGTTCTTGGGAGTGTCGACGGCATAGTGAGTCGCATGTCCCCAAATATTAATGTAAAAGGGGCCATCCTTATGTGACCGGATAAATTTTATCGCCTCAGTGTACAAATCAGTATCACGACCAAGCGAACGATCCTGACTCTTTCCGATCGTATCGATCTTTTCAATCCCATAGGTACCGGGAGAATCCACTGGGCCCATGTGCCATTTCCCAAAATGTCCCGTACTATAACCACGCTCTTTTAATAGCTCTGTAATCGTCACACGATCAGCAAATCCGAAATCCGCTGCATATTTCCGAAACCTCGCAGGATGCCGCCCTGTCATCAACCCTGTCCGACTAGGGTTGCAGGTAACACCGGTCACATAAAACTGAGTGAACCTCGTACCTTCATTCGCCAGTTGGTCAATATATTGAGTCTTGGCATAGGGGTGCCCGTAGCATCCTAGGTCGGCATAGCCCAAATCATCTGCAAACATAAAAACAATGTTTGGAAGCGACGCTTGCTCTTCGGCATGGACTTCAACCACCAGGGAAGTTGCTACTAAAAATTGTAGGAACACCGCAAGTTGTAAAAAAAAGAGTAGCCTTTGCGTCATCTTCAACACTCATCTGGGAAATCGGGAGGGACTCTTCATCATTACGTTACGCCTAGCTGTAATATCCCATGGTGTAATCGTAATTCCAAGTACTCTGCGAGACCCAAATCCCGGCGCCATTGGCATAACCACTAGTGCGAATATAATAGACAATGTTTAGTCACCAGCAGCGATTTTCTATACCTATGGCTCGAGGATATTCCATTGCTCAAATCCTGTATTACAGCGATATGTCTCCAAATCTTATTTGTCAATTATTCGCTCTATGCAAAGGAGACTCCCCCCAATATCGTCCTAATCATTTCCGATGATCAAAGTTACACCGATTATGGGTTCATGGGCCATGAAGTGATCGAGACTCCCCATCTCGACAAACTCGCATCTGAAAGTGCCGTCTTCCGCCGAGGCTATGTCCCGACAGCGCTTTGCAGACCGTCGCTAATGACCCTCGCCACCGGACTCTATTCTCATCAAAACAGAACAACCGGTAACGATCCGGCAGCAACTCCTGCCAATCAAAATCACGCATCAACTGAAAACAAAAACATTCGCGAGTTACTGATCTCCCACATAGATCAAACCGGTTCACTCCCAAAGTGGCTCGCAGAGCAGGGTTACGTTAGTCATCAAAGTGGAAAATGGTGGGAGGGTTCATATCAACGTGGCGGTTTCACTGAGGGTATGACCCGCGGATTCCCTGAACGCGGCGGGCGTCACGGAGACGATGGACTTGCCATTGGACGCGAAGGGCTTCAGTCCGTCACCAACTTTATCGACCGCAGTGTCGCAGACAAAAAACCCTTCTTCGTATGGTATGCCCCTTTTCTCCCGCATACCCCTCACAATCCACCTGTGAGGCTATACAACAAATATCTCGACAAAGGAATTCACCCGCGTGTCGCAAAGTACTATGCAATGTGTGAATGGTTTGATGAAACCTGCGGAGCATTAGTTGATCACGTCGACAATGCGGGATTGAAGGAGAATACAATTGTCATTTACGTAACTGACAACGGTTGGATTCAGGCAGAATCGGGAAGCTACGCTCCGAGATCGAAACGCAGCCCTTATGAAGGTGGCACGCGAACGCCGATTATGTTCCGCTGGCCCGGCACAATACCGTCAGCTGAGCGACCCGAGCTATGCACTTCCATTGACATCGTCCCGACCATTCTAGCCGCAGCCAATACCAAAGGACCTCACGAGTTTCCGGGACTCAATCTTCTTGAACCGCTAGTAAAACAGACGCCTATCGATCGCGATACGATTTACGGCGAGTCTTTCGCTCATGACATTGCTGACATTGAGAATCCGCGAGCCTCACTTCTGTATCGTTGGGTGATCCAAGGAAATTACAAACTCTTACTCACCTACGACGGGCGCCCCGGAAAAATGAAGTTTCCTCCGCAGGGTACGGCGCCACAGCTATATAATCTGGAAAAAGACCCAAACGAGAATAAAAACCTTGCAAAAGCTTTGCCCAAGCTCGTCCATAAACTGACGGCATTGTTGGAAGATTGGTATCCAACGGAACAGAGGCCCGCACCTAAACCAAACTCAGAGGCCAAGGTTTCCGACAGGCCCAACATTCTGTTGCTTTACGCTGATGACCAACGAAACCACACTCTTGGTTGTGCCGGCCACCCTATTGTCCAAACGCCAAATATTGACTCTCTTGCTAAACGAGGTGTTCGATTCGAGAACGCATTTGTTACCACCTCAACCTGTTGGGTAGGCCGTTCTTGCCTGTTCACGGGTTGTTATGAACGCAAGCACCTATACCGGGTAACGGAACCTCACTTGCAGCCGGAATTGTGCCTCAGTTCCTATTTTGCTGTCCTTAAAAAGGCAGGGTACCGAACCGGTCATTTAGGTAAAGAGCACGTCTCTCTAACAAGTGAATCTAGCACCGCTATGTTTGATGTACGCCAAAGGATCGGCCGCAAGCCCTACTTCAAAAAGCAGGAAGATGGATCCCTACGGCATGAAACCCAAATTCTTGGTGACTGGGGAATTGCGTTTCTGAGGGAACAACCTAGGGACCAACCCTTCTGTTTGCAGATCAGTTTTAATGCTACCCATGCCGAAGACGGTGACCGACGTCCTGGTGTTGGTCACTATCCCTGGCCGAAGGTTACCAATGGGATGTATGAAGATCAACAAATGCCACTTCCGACATTACGTGATCCGGAAGTCTATAAGTCGCAGCCTGAATTCTTGAAAGAGTCGTTAAACCGCGAACGTTTTTTTTGGCGTTGGGACACAGCCGAAAAGTATCAGACGAATATGCGAGCCTACTTTCGTATGCTTAGTGGTATCGATCATGTTGCCGGGCGGCTGATCGATCAACTCAAATCTCAGGGTTTAGATGACAACACTATCGTCATTTATACCGCCGATAATGGTTACTATCTCGGAGATCGAGGTTTCGCCGGAAAATGGACTCATTATGACGAGTCGTTGCGCGTGCCTTTAATTATTTATGACCCACGTCTACCCGAAGCAAAGCAGGGTCGAGTACTAAAGGAAATGGCTCTTAACAGCGACTTGGCTTCCACCATAATCGATCTGGCAGGGTTACCGATTCCTGCCGTTCATACTGGCAAGTCACTTGCTCGACTTGTTCATGATGAAGAAGTATCCGATTGGCGTAGCGATTTTCTATGTGAATTTCTGGCTGTCCCGAGGACCATTCCGCAATGGGAAGGGGTTCGCGACCAAGATTGGATGTACGCTCGCTATTATGTAGATGGCGCGGATCAACCGCCGACGGAATTCCTTTACAACTTGAAGGCCGACCCTCAGCAGCTTCAAAACCTTGCTCCAGATTCTGATGCGAATACCAAAAAGGCTTTTTCCGATCTGCATCGAGCCGCGCTGAATCGCCTACGCGCACGCTGTGATGAGCTAGTAGCATCTCACGGTCCAACCACCAAGGCGTTGGGCGTTTCTGGTCGCGACAAGTAAATATCCAAAGAGTATCAGCAAGATCATGTCTAAATTCCAGAAATACACTTGGATGGCGCTACTTGCGTTGCTATCCTTCCCCTGTCACGCGGCCCAACGGCCCGACGTGGTATTCATCATTGTCGATGACCTCAATGACTGGATCGGATGTCTCGAGGGTCATCCCGATACCAAGACACCACATATCGATGCCTTAGCATCCCGGGGAATGCTATTTAGTCAGGCATATTGCAACGCACCACAATGCCAGCCGTCACGTACAAGCCTAAACTCCGGCATTTATCCCTTTAATAATGGCGTGTACTTCAATGCAGCCAATACGCCCGTCAAAACGGCACCGAAAACTCCGACCCTTCAACAGTTCTTTCGAGACAATGGATATCTGGTTGCAAGTGGCGGGAAAGTACATCATGGTGGCCCAGGCGGGGTAGGGGATAATCTATTACAGAGGCCCCGTGATCCTAAACCGCCAAAGGAACTAGATAAATTCGGAGGCTTACTACCTCCCAGTGACGGATTCCCTTTAGACACAGCCGACGAGACGATGGGAGACTACAAAGTTGCAAGCTGGGCCATTAAACAATGGAATCAACTCGTGGAGCAACCGTTGTTCATGTCCGTGGGATTCTATCGTCCGCACCGGCCACTTCAAGTCCCCGCGCCTTGGTTTGATCGTTACCCGCTGGAATCCATCAATCGGCCCTTAGAGCCAATGGTAGACGACTGGAACGACATGCCACTTTTTGCTCGGATGCTAGCTCGTAGTCATGCACATAAGCCCATGCATCAGGGACGAAGCGACCATGAATTCATTGTAGAAACGCGTCAATGGGACGCGACAATTCAGGCTTACCTCGCCTCGATTGCCTTCGTCGATGCTCAAATCGGACGCCTCTTAAACGCCCTACAAGAAAATCCGCGAGGGCGTGAAACTATTGTGATGCTTGTTAGTGATCATGGGTGGCACCTCGGCGAAAAGAAGCACTGGTGCAAAGGAGCTATCTGGGAACAGACAACCCACATCCCCTTTATCGTGCAAGCCAGCGGAGTCCAATCGGGCAGTGTATGTGTAGAGCCAGTTAGCCTGATCGATGTTTACCCATCGTTAGTCGACTTAGCGGGCTTCGATGTTCCGGAATATCTGGAAGGCAAGTCAGTAAAGCCACAACTGTACGACCCGACGATAAAACGTTCACCAGTTATCTCATCTTATGGAGCAGGAAACACAGCGATCCGCAGTCGCAACTGGAGATACATACGTTACGAAGACGGTTCCGAAGAACTTTATGATCACCGAGTTGATCCGAACGAATGGAAGAATCTGGCGGCCGACACCAAATACGAGCATGTTAAGAAACGCCTAAGTACTCACATTCCCGATATGCAGGCCCCGAGCGTGAAAGTCCAAAGATGGTTCGATCGGTACCAGAAGGTAAAGTAAACACCATCATTCCACTTTTTCGGCCAATTGCTTCGCGATTTCGGCGAGTGTCTTCGGCCACTCAGCAAATTGTATACTTGCTGAATTGGGCAGATCCGGAGCGGTTAATCCCTCGACTAACCCCGCTGCAGGTTGAGCGTAGATGAACGGTACGCCCTCCAAACCAAAAGTATCACCAAGACTGCCCGCAAAGATCTCCAATTCCTCACCGTACAATCCAGGCTCATATCCCAGGCTGTTTTTTGAAGGGACCCAAATCACTCCGGCAACTGCCATCGGCACCATCGGGCTTATACACCAATTGTACGTGTAGGTTGGGATCGAATCCGCCGGGATCTCGTCACTTCGACCTGCTTCTGGAAATGGTGGGGCACTCAAAGGCACTCCATCTGTTTCATCCACCCCATTCTTTGACCTCTTTACAACTGTCTCCACGAAGGATTGTACGTCAACAATGTGCTCGTCCAAAGCGTCTTTTGCAACGTCCGTATTAGCATACTGCATAAAGAGTTGGTTAAGCCGAGACTGAAAAGCGTTTGTCTTTAATTTTTGGACGCCGGCATACGATGTCCAACTCAGAGGCGATGCCTGTAGCTGTCCTTGGCCTGCCGACATCGTGATGAACCCCTGAGGTACACCTTTTCTACCTAACGATTTTGCGAAATGGTACGCAAACATTGACACTCCTTCGTGCCCTGATTCCCATTCTGCGGTCAACCAGGCCGATCGATACCGTCCCCCACCAGTTTCAAACTTTCGCTTTCGTGGCGTAGCAAAACTACTCGCTGCAGTCTTTCGGCGGAATTCGCGAACCAATGGCATCGCCTCAGGTGGCGTCCCGTCTTGATTCCGATTCGAATAAGCTAACTCTGAGGTCAACTGCGTGCTTCCAGTCACATACCATACATCGCCCACCAGAATATCTCGTACCACTCTTTCGAATCCATGACTCGACTTCAGGGTTAGTTCAATGGGTGTAGAAGACGCAGCCATCGGCGGGAATTCCAAAGCCCACTGCTGTGCTTCATTAGCCACTGTCTTTTTGGTCACCCCGCCTAGCGTAACTGTAACTTCCTCACCTTCATTTGCATGGCCCCAAATCGGTATCGTTTGATTTCGTTGAATAACCGCACCGTCTCGAAAATACTCAACGACTTGAAGAATTGGGTAATCCGGATCCGTAAACTTGGCATATCTCGCCTTTATGGCCGCCACCTTTTCGGCATCATCTTCTTCAAATATGAACTCACCCTCAATGACCGCAAACGGTGTAGCTGGCAAACCCGCCTTGTTATACAAATTAGAATTCTCCGGTACTGCACTGTAAGCATATTGAACACCGATTGGCTTCAATACTTGTTCCGAAGTCACGACAACTTTCTCGCCCGCAATCATCGCTTTAGCAGGATGCCAAACTCGATCTTCACCGCATAATCTGAAATGATTCAATTCTGCATCTGGAGATTCCCTTGCTGGCTCCACGTAGGCTCCTTCCTGTTGGTAATCTTTGGCCATCCCCTTGCTACCAACCATCAACCCACCAAAAAGACTATCTACTTCAAAGGATACAACTACTTTATCATTCTGTACTTCATATCCCGCATAAATCGGCCCTGTGTACGCAACGTCCTTGCCATAGGTTTGTGCTAATGCCCAGCGAGCCATCCTCATTCCCGGATGAAGTTTATTGAAATAGTGAATCCCCTGCGGACGGGCAGAATTTAGGTCGGACTGAACCACCATGCCGACGTTTTCCCGATTATTCATAAAGAACAGATGTTGGGCCTGTCGGATATCTGCGAAGCCAACCACGTTAGGGTCCGGAGTTCCGTAGCATTGCATTTGCGTAAAATAGAATGGCATGTCAGGCATACCCCATGCCGCACGCCAGCCATCTAACAAAGCCTCCATTCGTGATGCATAGATTCGACCGTCACCTGAATTACTTGTACCCTGACACCAAATTGCCCCCCGAATTGCATAGGGAACAACTGGATTAATCTTGCCGTTGAAGAACTGTGTCGGTCCTCGCCACATTCCAGCAATGCCTGGTAGGCCGGGACGTGCTGGAAGACGACTTTCGGAATCGATCGCTGCGATCGCCGCTTTTTGCCACGCCCTCAAATCAGAGTAATATTTCTTAAACGACGATTGGCCGGCGGGAAGTAAAGGATCTGCATCATGAATAAGTTTCACATCACTCTGAAGGCTCTCATGGCGTTCGATCGCAGTCCGTTCCGTAAAGGCTTCGATTCGTGTGTTACTATGGGCACTTAGGAGAATCCCGACCGGGACGTCTAGGTCCTTATAAAGCTCGTAGGCAAACGCCAACGATAGAGCAGAAAATCCTCCGGCTTGTTTATGAGTCTTCCAGCCATCGGTCGATGTAGCATGTTTTTGTGGGTAGAGCGCTGAAACCGTTTCAATACTGATTTCACGAATCGGAATGTCATCTTCTGATCTCGCCAACTCCGTGGCAAGATCTCTGCACATACTGCTATTCGCAAGCCACACCATATTTGACTGGCCAGAGGAAAACCACACTTCTCCCACCAGCACTCCGCCAAGTTCGATAACAATTTCATTACCTTCTTTGATCCGCATTACACGCTCAGTCTTGGAGGACTGAAGGGCATTCAATCGTACTATCCAATCACCACGTTTATTGGCATTCACGGTCTTACTTTGGCCGGCAAACTCTACCGTGATTTTGGCGTCAGGTTCGGCATATCCCCAGATTGGAACGTCCACATCTCGCTGCAGAATCATATTCGGTGTAAATGGCGCCGCGAGTTGACACGACGTTCTCTCTGCGCCCGCCAACCCGTTGCAGAAAAACAGCAAGCCAAGCAAGCAAATAATTGGTCTAGAAACCATAGCGACTATTGCCTTTACAAAATTACAAATAAAATGACTGGAGCCAAAAATGACGTAACATAGCGGTTTGGCATTATACCGTTTGGTTCAAATAATACCCGAACTCTTCCTCGGAATCTCCTCTCAAATCCTAATTTTGAAACTATTAAACTCATGCGACGTATCATCTTCTTTTTCTTGCTTCTAGCCATGGCTTCCTATGTTCACGCAGAAAATACCAAGCCGAACGTAGTCTTCATTCTGGCTGACGATCTTGGCTGGGCAGACACGACGCTTTACGGAAAGACCTCATTCTACGAGACTCCCAATATCGAACGCCTCGCATCTAGAGGTGTGACTTTTAACAATGCGTACTCCTGTCCAATTTGTTCCCCGACTCGCGCTAGTATCTTAACCGGCCAGACTCCAGCGCGGCATGGAATTACAGCGCCTGCCGCTCATTTAGCAATTAATCGACCAACGGCTACTACCAGCAAAGCCGGGCCTCCACATCAAAAGAGCACCAATGTGCAATCAGCCACTCGCCTGGATTCAGAATTGCCTACACTTGGAAAAATAATCAAAGCAGCGGGATACCAAACAGCCCATTTTGGGAAATGGCATTTAGGTAGAGAAGGGTATTCAGCGTTGGAGCATGGTTTTGACGTCGATCTTCCGCATTGGTACGGCCCCGGCCCCAAGAATGGCTATTTATCGCCTTGGGGATACTCCGAGATGAAAGACGGCCCTGACGGCGAACATATTGAGGATCGAATGGCTGAGGAAGCGGTTCAATGGCTCAGAACCAGAGACAAAACAAAACCGTTTTTTATGAATTACTGGCAATTCTCCGTGCATGGACCATTCGGAGCAAAACCTGAGCTGATCGAATACTACCGACAAAAACTACGTCGTGGAGAAGTTCACCAATCACCAACTTACGCGGCGATGGTGCATTCTTTGGACGAAGCCGTCGGTACGCTTCTCGATACATTGGATTCGGAAGGTATCTCTGAGAACACCATCATCATCTTTTATTCCGACAACGGAGGAAACATGCACAGCGGTCTAGAAGAAGTTGACGTGGAGGGGGAGTCCTATATCACGCGATTAACCAGCAACCACCCTCTTCGCGGTGGCAAAGGAAATATTCATGAAGGTGGCGTCCGTGTCCCCGCAGTCATCTCATGGCCTGGCGTCACAAAACCGGGCTCTCTAAACCAAACTCGCATCCAATCCAACGATCTCTATCCCACGCTTTTAAAGATGCTTGGTCTCGATAATCCCAAAAATCATACAATTGATGGAGTAAACTTCACCGCGGCTCTTCGCGGCGCAACCCTCAAACGCCCGCCCATGTTCACTTACCTCCCCAGTCATGGCAACACTCCACATTGGTTGCCTCCCGCTATGTCGGTTCATTATGGCGACTGGAAACTAATACGGATTTTCCACTATGGTGACGAACATTCTCATGACTATCGTCTCTACAATTTGCGAACCGATATTAGCGAATCTCAAAACCTTGCCATGACGAATCCAGAAATCGTTGAGGACTTGGACACTCTCATTGATCAATATCTCAACGAGACTGAGATTGCCATCCCTGCTCCCAATCCAAATTTCGACATCTCAACGTTTGATGCGTCACGCATCGGAGTGCAAGCCGGTGGCCTAAAAATGGCGGGAAAGTCCAAGCCGTCAGATTCTAAAAACTCCCCGCCAGCAAATTCCTCCATGACGCCACCTCGATTACTCCTGGGTTGGACTGTCAGAAATGGAACAAACGCTGTCCTCGAGGACTACCTACAACTCGCTCCGCTGGGTCGCCAGCCGTTTATCGCCAACGCCAAAGTGGAGACAGATGGGTCCGCCGATTTGCGGATTCGACTGCAATCTCATTCTGATGGTGCCATCGTTCTGCAATGGCGAGAAGAAGGGCAGGACACATTTCCAAAGGAGGGCCAGCGAATCTCCATCGACGTGAAAAAGAACGTCTGGATGGAACTGAACGCAAACATCCCCACTGAGGGCCGGATCATACATTTACGTCTCTATACGGTCGCCGGGAAAGGCACCACCAAAATCGACTGGATCGAATTTGGCTCCAAGAGTGAAAACGCTTTACAACGCTGGGACTTCAAATTTCCCAAACCGTCTCCCGGATCTAACCCTAAATAATCTCAGATTTACGGCTTTAGATCGCAGGATCCGATCCCGAAACCGCGAATAACTCGTCGACGCGATCGGCATAGGATTCCGAACTGTATTCTCTTTGAATCTCCACTGATTCCCCTTCGGCGTGATCGAGTATTTCCAGGATTAAGGCTTCATAAAGAATTTCACTTTGGCCAAGGGCTGTTTCACGATCATAAAGCAACACATCGTGTAAGGGAGATTCATCCGCTCCCTCTAACAGTATTTGAGTCGATCCTGCTTTTAAGGCTTTAACAGGAATCGAGGAGACCAGAATTTCTCCAGCTCCCAGTCTATTGAGACCAGCAAACGCCCCCCATTCATCCAGTTCGCCTAGTTCGTCAGTTGAACCTGACTTCCCATTTATATAAGGCCCTGTATACGTTGGTGAGCCTGCGAATTGCAGATCGGTTGTTTGTAGATACAGATCTGCATAGATGGCGAAGACACCAGCCGCGTCTTCCGTCAAATCCTCGACCGTAAGATTCACATAAAAGATCTCATTGACCTGCACCGAACTTATCGCTTCACCATTACCGTCCGTCAGGGAGATACCGACCTTTGCTGAATAGGCCACGCCATTAATATCGTTTATCACCTGAATCGCATCCGCCGGGCTTATCCATCCGTCGCGATTTACATCAAAGAACGGACTAGACTCCGGCTTGCTCTGCGTGAGCTCATATGAGCCTGATCGATTAAGCTCGTTAATAATGAACAACACATCTAAAGGTGACACCGTTCCGTCGTTATTCACATCCTCCGGTAGGACTTCATTATGCCAATGATAGGTTAATTCAGCCTCATCGTCTTCCACATCGATGGACACCGAGGCATTGTTATACTGGTTTGCCTGCGCAGTGATGGCGACTGCCTGAGTTCCATCTTGAATAGTGTCGTTTAAAGCGGTAATTGAAAATGGAGCCGACACTTCCGCTCCAGCGGCAATCGTGATAGTTGTCGGCACCGTCAATTCTGTCAAATCACCCGATGTTAGATGAACGACCAATGCGTCATCTGTATCCCCGTCGCGGGATACGGTACCGCTAGCGGCTTGAGCTCCATCATTTTCATTGACGGTTGTTTTGGAAATTTGAAGTGTAAGATTATTGGTTAATGCTTCAACAATTGTAGCGTCTGTCGTAAAGATCAGGGTTTCACCGGCGACCTCGTACTCAAGCTCAAGAAAGAAGGCTGTACCACCTGTCACAGGAATTTCGACCGACTCTAAGTACTCACCCGATGCATTGGGTTCTACAACAGTGCTATTCCAGTTCGCACCAAAATAGTCGATACGAAAATCTAAATTATCCGTATTTGTAGCCTGCCACTTTTTGATGGATACAGGGTTGTCAACGACGTTAAGTCGAATCACATTTTCCTGGACACCTTCGAACTGCCATGAGAATTGCGGCAGTTCACCATTTGCCTCCAACACTGAAAAGAAGTCCGCCCCTTCAACTCTGCCTGCAGAGTGCCCCGTATTTGGTATGTATCTAACATAGGTCGGCCCCAACATATCCTGAATGTAAAATTGGGAAGCCATGGGCATAAACTGATCACCTGAGGAATTAATCGCGAACTTGGGCATAGTAAGGCGATCACGGTAAGAATATGGATCAACTATTTCCACCAACTGATCTGACCTGGGGGTGCCCATTCTGGCAAACACGCCCATTTGGTAATAGTCAAACACAGCCTCTGCATATCCACCGATTACGCCATCCTCGACGTCCGTATAGACACGTTCATGAAATTCCACGCTCGCATTGGCATTCAGATAATCGAACACTACCGGAGCAATTGCGGAAACACGAGGATCAGATGCTGCGGTCAGCCAAGTAGTCCATCCGCGTTTAGACCCCCCGGTTACATAAAAATCGGACACGAGATAATTTTCAGTCGTTTGAAGGAACTCCTGAGCAGTATCCATTGCACGCACGGCACTTTTGACCATCGGTAATAACACCGGCCACTGATCATCACCACCGTCAAGATATTTATCGAAGGAGTAAGCTATGATCGCATCTTCCTGCCTCGCTGTATTTTCATCGGCAAATAGCAAGGGTTGATTCGGGACGGTTGGAACGGAAACGGTTATTTGGTTTGTGGAAAGGGCTAACTGCAATGCACTCTGATCGGTTGCACTCGGCGCACTCGAAGAAAAGCCACCGCCAATATGAAGAATTGCTGTATCCGAAGTTGCACCCTCGGGCACCACAATTTCGACCCAATGTTTCCAAATTGGTTTATCAACTTCCTCAGAAGAACGCCAGGTCTGAGAAGTCATATCTATGACATACGTTGTATAACCGTCACCTGACATCGTCGACTCGAGTGAGTACTGATAGGTAGCGTCGGGCTTGGCAATATAAGTATCGAGGGCGGTACCATCGTTGTCGAGGATATTAAGAATGACTCCGTTGAGTGAATCGGAAACAGCGACGCTATTGCCGGTGGAACTAGAAGGGTTAGCCAAACCTATTCTCAACGACTCAGTTTGCTCAAATAATTGATCATCTACCGGCTTGGCAGCAATGATCAGATCTGACATTTCAGTACCATTCTGACCACCAGTGTACGTGAGAGTACCGTTTTCTGCCGAATACACCAAAGAGCCCGGGCCGTCATATGCCTCAACAGCGTTAACTATTGCTGCCTGTGGGCTCTGGTAGTCCTCTCCTGACGTTGTGATGTCCTCGGACGTGACTCGTACCGATACTGAATCATTTTCCGGAATTGTCCCGTCAAGCCGAATAACAATTGTTTCACTATCGTTATGCTCTTCTATGTACAAAGAGGAAGCCGCAATCGACCATGTCATCTCCTCGAGTTGATCAAGATTGAGTTGCCGGCGGAAGAAATCAAACATTTGATCGGAAACCAACACGCCATCGATCACGGTATCAAGTTTGGAGTCTAGTCCATGTCCTGCTGACACTATGTATGGAAACTCGTAAGGCACGTTGTCGTTTTCTAATTCAGCTACAACATCTAGAGCATTCTGATAAACAACTGTACTATCATCTTCTGAGTGAAGAACGAATGTCGGCGGATCATTCGCATCAATCGTATATTCGGTTCCCATAAGGCTGCCAGCTCCGTCGAGAACTGCAGCCACGTCAAGCTGAGATACATCGAGATCCAGATCAGAAAACGTACTAACGTCAGTTGCGTCAAACATACCTGTCGCTAACGACAAGAAACCGCCAGCAGAATGACCTCCCAACACAATGCGTTCGGGATCAATGCCGTATAAAGCTGCATTATCTTTCATCCATTTGACTGCATGAAATGCGTCCTCAACTCCAGCCACAAAAGTATCATATCGCTCATCAAGATCTGAGAAGGGTGTTTCCTTCGCAGGTGGAGGATTATCTCCGAACAAGCGATAGTTAATCGAAACTGTCACATAACCACGGCTGGCGAAATCATTACTCAAAGCGACAAAATGACCTGCTGCTTTATCTCCTCCTACAAAGCCTCCTCCGTGGATAACAATCGCCCCTGGAAGTAGAGTCGGGAGATTGTCTCCTAACGGTTTATAAAGATCCAGTTTGAGCTCTTTATCCTGTATACCCTGAGAAGTTCCGTAGCCAACTTTAGCGTCATCGCGATATACGATATCTGAGTCAACCTCGACAGCAAACTGGGGCGTAAATCCAAAAGTCGCAAGGACTCGCCTTGGTTCGAGTCGATCCATTTGAAGCGGCCTGAGAAACGATCGACGTCGCTCAGCCTGGGGGGTGTAACTAGGTAGAAGAAAGTGCTTAAGTCTTGTTAGGAAACCATGCGTATATCCGCCCACAATCTACCTCTTAAATTTCGTACACAGCCCCTGTTCACGATAAGTCTATTATTCGCAGGCCAGCGGCAAAAAGCAATTTTGCTCCAATGGAAAGTCGTCAAACTCAAGATATGACCAATAGAACGATTGCTCAACCCCGTAAATTACTAACTAACTACGAGAGCAAGCAGTTAAATGCTACACTATTTGCTTATCGAAGATTCCTGCAAGCCGGTGTCGTTCCAGCCTTAGAGCTATTTACACTGGCACATCCGATTTTGCGTGTGAGAATGAGCCGTCCCGAGATCCAGTGACCGTTGTGGGGCTTATTGTTTGTGTCGGCATGTCCATATTCTGACACAAACTCAATTCCCGCAAAACCTACTACTTTCTCTGCAACCGCTCTCGCTCAGAATTTGGTTTAAACTCAGGCGCTGCTTCTTCGGGTAACCACTGGCCTAGCTGGTCTCGTATCGCCTTATAGGCCAAATCGCCGGCAAGATTCTTGAACTCATCCGGGTCGTTTCGATGATCGTAGAGCTCTTCTTGTCCGTCTTCATAAACAACCAGTCGCCAGTCACGACTACGAATGGAGTGATTGCCGAAGTAGGAAGATGTGACAGCCGGCCGTTCTCTATGCGTGCTAGCATCTTTGAGTTGAGGCATAAGGGAAACGCCCTCGAGATATCGGTTCACGGGTAGACCGCAGTATTCGACAAGCGTTGGGTAAATATCAATTAGGCTCGCTGGCTCACGGCATTCTTCAGTCGCTTTAATTCCGGGACCGACAAACAGAAGAGGAACACGAGTAGACTCTTCCCACAACGTGCGTTTGGCCCAGTGTTGCTTCTCGCCTAAATGAAAGCCATGGTCGCTCCATAATACGACTATAGTATTATCCGCGTGCGAACTAGAGGCCAGTGCATCCACTACGATGCCAACGCAATGATCGACAAAACTGATCGACGCCAGATACGCTTGTGTCAGGCTACGCTGTTTACCATACTTGATAACCTCGGCATGAGTAGGAGCTAACGCATAGTCATTGATGACCAGAAAGTTCCGCGGAAGATCATTGAGATCCGACTTAGGAGTCTTTGGCAGGATAATCTTTTCGAGGTCGTACAGGTCAAACCATCTTGGCGGTACGTGAAGAGGGACGTGCGGACGAAAAAAGCCAACTGACATGAAAAACGGTTTGCCGAAGTCTTCCTGTAGCGTCATCGCAGCGGCCTTCGCGACTTGGTAGTCTCCCATCTCCGCGTCAGCTACGGGGTAGGCTCCCCAGTCCCACGCGCCACTCCAGTGAGGCGGACGATTCAGCGGACTCTTTGGCCTAGGCCCTTTCTTTGCACCGATCGAACGGTCAAGGTCGCCCGCTAATCTTCCACTAAAGCCATGATGTAGCACTTTGCCACCGGAGACGATGTAATACCCATTGTCTTTGAAGTATCTATGAATTGTTGGAACTCCAACCAAGGCGGGTAACTGTTCATACCTAGGCCCAATTTCGTAGCTACCGTGGGTAGTCGCCGCGAGTCCCGACATCACACTGGCTCGTGAAGAGGAGCATACCGGAACGGCGCAATGGGCATTAGCAAATACACGCCCGCGGCCTGCTAGTGAATCCATCTCTGGTGTGAGAGCTTGAGGATGGCCTCCGAGAAACCCCACCCAATCATTGAGATCATCAATACAGATCATCAAAACGTTAGGCTGAGAACTTGGTAATTCGGCGTTTGCGTATAAGGAAAAACAGAGCAGAACGCTAAGGCCGACAACGAATTCTCTCATAGTGGCGGCTCTAGCGTACTAATTACGAAAGTACTCATGACCCGAGTCTCCTCCGCTAATTAGGTAGGCGACCAAATCCAGAATCTCCTCTTTGGTCATTCGATTAAACAACCCAGCAGGCATGGGGGAGGTTTTTGACATCAACATTTCGTCGATAGTATTCCGGTTAATGGTTACTCGTTTGTTAGGATCGGTTAAATCGGTGTTTAGTGTCAGTCCGTCATTATTCAGATTGACCACCACGCCACTGTGCACAAGCCCTTCATCGGTAATGACCATCACAGCAGAGAATTGATCGTTAATTACCTTACTTGGGTTAACCACTTGATCGAGTAAATCCTTAACTGAATATCGTCTACCAGCAGTGGTTAAGTCCGGACCGGTCATCCCTCCCTGATTTTGGAAACGGTGGCAAGCATAACATCCAGCCGCACCAAACATCTTACGACCATTGGAGAAATCTCGACCTTTTAGTTCCGAGTTGGCAATACTAACAAGTTCGGCCAAACTCCACTGCTTCTCCTCACGTCCTTCAAAAATGGCTCCAAGATTCTCCAGAGCTGACTTTTGTTTTGGCTTCCTGGCAAGTACCTCTTTCAAAGATTCCTTTTGGTTATCCGAGAGAGTGGCGACAGCATCATTCCGAATGAATTCGATAAACTTCGCAAAACTCGCACCACCTCGATAATTAGCTGCTTTCAAGAACCACTCGAAGTATTGAGTTTGCAGTGCCGGAGTCCAGCCAGTTTTCAGCAAGCGAATTGATCGAGCATATTGAACCTGCTCTTCCTGAGTCGGGGCCGATTCTATCAATGCCATTGCTTTAGCGGCGACGGTGGGCGACTGCAAGTAAGCCAAGGTTTCACACAAAAGCCAATTGATGTCTGCAGACTCAGATGGGAAGAGCGGATCAACTTTCGTGATCAGTTTCTGAACAGTTGAGTCGTCCGGCCGACCGAATCGATTCAATACGATTTGCAAAGTTCGCTGGATTGTAATCTGAGTGGTTTCATCTAGCAGAGTCATGTCCACGCCCAGAATCGCATCAAGTAACTTAGCACGCATCGCGGTATCGACCGCAGGGGTTGTTTCACTACGATGCTGAGGGCAAATACCAGTCACTCGGGCCAATGCCAGCAGCGCTTCAGCTTGAATCACAGGATCCTTTTCGTTCAATGCTTTATCAGCCCAAGTGGCGACGGGTTGATGTTCAATCGCCTTGCGCGCCGCATAACGCACGAATCGTTCTTCATTGCCCAACTCGCTCCATGCGGCCGCTATTGCGTTCTCATCCTGCCGTCCATGAAAGTATTCCAGCGAACGACGGCGTTCTAATGCATCCGTCGTCTGAGGCGGAGTCGTCACGAGTTTGGTTGATTCGTCTCCAACATAGGTCACTCGATAAAGCCCCGACTGAACGCGTCGACCGCCGATCGCAAAATACATCGCACCGTCACCCTGGTGAATAATCGCATCGGTAATCGGCAAAGGAGCTCCTGTAACAAATTCCTCCTTGGTAGCCGTGTAAGTTGAACCATTGGGGTCTAGTTTCATATGAACAGCGTAAAGCTTACCCCAGCTCCAATCCAAGGCGTACAAGGCATTTTGGTATTTTGCTGGGAACTTGGCACCATATCCAAAGGTCATTCCCGTAGGCGACCCCGGACCAATATCCAGCACTCCTGGAAGATTATCCGGATAGAACACAGGTCGTTTGCCCGCACCATTTCGCCATCCAAACTCAGCACCACTTGTTACCTGACAAATCCGCGTAGGACGGTACCATGGCACATTAAAGTCATACTCCATGTCGGCATCATAGGTAAACAATTCACCATCCCGATTAAAGGCTGCGTCAAATATATTGCGAAAGCCATTCGCATAGGCTTCGAAGTTTTTTCCATCGGGATCAACTTTGTAAATGATGCCACCTGGGGCCAGCACGCCTCGATTGTGCCCCCGACCATCCGGGAAACTCGGCAAAAGATGATCCTCGCCCCAGATTTGCGGGACTTGTGAATTGTCAGCGAATTCGGCTGGTTTAGTGCTATTACCTGTGATCAAAAACAGTGATTTACCATCCGGACTCGGAACAACCGCGTGCACACCATGGTCACCTCGAGCTTCCATGGCTCTGAGCATCTCCACCTTATCTAATTCGTCGTCACCGTCGGAATCCGTTATGCGATAAAGGCCCGAAGGAATCTTCCGCTCGTAATCATTGACGCCAACATAGAGTGCGTCGAAGGCCCACACCATACCGTTGACCGCTCGAATATCAACGGGCACGGGGATAATATCGTCTTGATTTAAAGTCTCGCCGGGAGCCGGCGGAGTGATCCGATAGAGTTTTCCAAACTGATCACTGACCAACAGGCGCCCCTTATTGTCTTCGCACATATTGACCCATGAACCATGAACTTCTGCCGGCACTGAGTAAAGCAACTCTACCTGAAACCCCTCAGCCGCTTTCACACGATCAATGGGTGTCGCCGTATTACCTGTCTTCGCTGAGACGGCATTGATCGCTGCCTTCGCGGCAGGTCCGTTGAGGCGTTTTAATTGGACGTCTTTGAATTCGACGGTCATAGGAGCCCCCGCATGTAATTGCAAAGCAAGGATTCCTTTGCGTTTTGCTTCCGGATGGTTGTCCGTCAGGTCCATCGTAGTAATCCCATTCACCTGATGGATTTGTCGGTTGCCCACGGCAATCACTGTCAGTTCATTCCACTCGGTATTAATAAGTTTTTGGTTCTTATCGCCAACCTCGCCTACCACCTGAGGTTTGCCATCGGAACCGACAATTACACGTTGAAACCGTTGAGCTACAATGCCACGCCATTTTTCGGCGTACAGCATTCCGAAATACTCCGCCTTAGGATGCAAGTCGGCTTGATACCCTTTGACGACGAAGTCTTCCGGTTTACCAACCAATTCGCTTCGATACTGAACACCGGAATTATTACCCTGGAAACGAACTTTCGCTTTGAATACAAAATCAGCGACATCTCCGCCTTGCCAAACCAGAAACGTATTTCCCTTGGTCGGCTTTTCCTTGCTCGTCTGCCCAAAGATGGCTCCATCTTTGACGGTCCAGAATTCGGACTTGCCTTTCCAGCCGCTGAGATCTTTTCCATTGAACAACGTCTGGAATTCCTGTGCCAAGGCTTGGGACGACATCAAAATGCTGACTATGAATAACAAAAGAAGGGTAGTAAGTCGTTTCATGGATCTCGCGTTCTTTTTAGGGAGGTTTTAACTTCGTTCCAAATACAGTAATAATCTAATTCCTGTGGGAACGTTTGGGAAGCAGTAGCAAGTCCGGCCACAATTGATTAGATGCTTAGTCGACAACTCGGAGGAATTGTTTTTGACCGAGCCTTTACACTCACAGTTGGCTTACCAACACAATTGTTGAAATAATTAAGCCGACAGCACTGGCTGCTACAATATAGAAGCTTTTCTGCAAACCTGTTTTATCCGCCTGACGCCCAACCAAATATGGAATTAGCGCCCAGCCTATTCCACCAATGCAGAAAAAAAGACCTATAGCTCGGCCCTGCAAAGCGACATCGACATGCCCTACTAACAAGGCGATCAGGATTGGAAAGATTGGGCCGAGGATCAGCCCAGCAAGAATTAATAGGGCATTCGTCCCCTCTGCTTTTTGACTCTTTATAAGGCCGTAGATAACCAGCAACATCACCACAGCAAATCCAATCACCGCGACTTCATGACTACCATGTGGCAGAACCAACGCAGCGATCAGGCGAGATACGGTGAATGTCAGCCAGAATACCGACAACAATCCCGTCGCCTTCACTTCACTTGTTCCTCGGTCCATTGATAAGGTCGTCGCCCAGGCGCCCACACATGCCTCCACTGGCACGTGAAAGAAGAAGGCTAAACAGCATAGCATCACAATCCCATCACCCATGAGATCCGCAAATCCCAATTCTGGCTGATCTGAGTACTCCGTTACCTCTGGAATTACCTCCTCCACCTCTTCCACTGCCGACACCAACTCAGAATCATTTGCTTCCTTCAAAGCTCCGAAGTCATTGACGTATTGATCTAAGTCAATCGAAACACATAATGCCAAGGGTACAGCAACCAATAATGCAAACGAGAAAAAAGTCTTACGAAGCCCCACCTTTCGGATCATAAAGGTGACAACAATCGGCATCACGAATGCGCCCATTCCGAAAATGAAATCGCCCAGATTCATGGCAAACGGAAGCCGGTCTGAACTCGCTTCTTCAGCAGACAGAAATGCGGGACCCTGTAACGCATTAAGCACATTAACCAATGCCGACCATCCTGTCCCTAACAACAGAATTGAAACCAAGGCCATCTTATAACTCTTTAACGTTGCCAAAACGACAACACTAAAAATCACTAAGACAAAACCTGCCTCCACAACCGGATTGCGTCCTACGTTATCCGCAAAATACCCAGCAGCAAATGCCATTGGTATCAACGTAAACCCAAACACGCTTACCAATTGGCCGACACGAGATTCTGGAATATCCAGTTGCTTCGCAAGTGGTACCTTAACGCTCCCAATCAAAGCATGACACATCCCTGCAATTGCCAACGCCAATGACTGCATGACTGTAAGATTGATATCCATATTTGGCCCCGACAATCCTGTTTAAACCTATTTAAGCAACGTAAGTCCAAACTACCACGGAGCGTATTCCTCTTTCAGAACACGACTCCAGTCTGCCAACTTACCCTCGCTATCACATTCTACTAGAGTCGCTTCGCAATTGCCGACTTAAAGAGCTTAATATTGTCTCCAATCAACCAGCAGAAATATTCTTTTCATATGCCAAACTGATCAATGCTAAAATAGTAATCCAACTTGTCAGCTCAATGTTCAATAGTGACTCTCCCATGCCGTCTCATAAATTTCAACTCACGCTTCTAGTTGCAACCCTGATATTCCCCAAGCTTGTTTTAGCAAGCGAGCCTAAAGCACCAGCCTATGAATGTGTCTTTACAATCTCACCCGTCCAGATTGATGGTTTTGAAGACGACGATGCATGGAAACACGCCAACTTAATTGCTCCATTCCAAACACCCAAATCTGGAACCCCTCCACAAGCAGGAACTATGGTTAGACTCGCGTGGGATCTCGACTATTTTTATTTCTACGCTGAGATGAGCGACAAAGAGGTCATTGCAACCTACCAAAAACACGACTCTCCACTTTGGCTGGAAGACGTGTTTGAACTCTTTCTACGCCCTTCTATCAAGCATGAAGGATATTACGAATTCCAAACCAGTCCACTGGGCGTCACCTTTGACATCTTCTGGCCGCACGCGGAAGATCGGGAAACGACTTTCGCAAAAAAACTAAAGGCAGATGAATTTCAATTTGACGTTGCTACGCGAGTGCTCGAAGAACAATCCAAGTGGATTGCGGAAGGGCGGATTCGCTGGAGGGATTTGCATCATACCGGTGGCCGCCCCCAAGCAGATGAAACTTGGACATTTGCATTGTGTCGATACGATTATCTAACAGACGAAAAGCCAGAACTGACTAGCTCCGCCCCCCTTAGCCAAGCCAACTTCCACCTCCGAGAAGACTATTCCGAGATTATATTCCTGGCTCCTCCAACACTCGATACGAAATTCCACGTTGATAACAGCCGCGTAATCGGTGGGCCAACTCCACCACCACCTTTTAAAGCGGTTAGGAAATATGAGCACGTTAAGCTTGGAAGCCCAATCTTTTTAGCAATTGAGCCCGGTACCAATGCTCTACTAGCGATCACACAAGACAATCCCGAAGGAAAGTCCCGCTTAGTACGAGTGGACCGAGAATCGGGTGACGTTACGGAAGTGATAAAGTTCAAGGCACTTGCCTACAACCTCTGTTTTCATCCCGATTACTTACAAAACGGCTACATCTTTGTCGGCTCCAATGATGCTTCGGGCCCGGAGTCTCAGGGTTATGTGCACCGAGTTACCGTCAAGGAGGGTGTCGCTGATGCGAACTCTCAAAAACTCATCATTCAATGGCCGTCTAATGGGCATAATGGAGCTGCGGTCACGTTTGGACATGACGGAATGCTTTATGTCACGACCGGAGACGGCACCTCCGATTCAGACGACAATCTTGCCGGACAACAACTCGATCACCTCCTCGCCAAACTTTTACGACTCGACGTTGATTCAGCCACTGAAGAGCAGGGGTACATAGTTCCCAAAGACAATCCATTTGTCGGACGAAAAGGAACAGCACCTGAAACCTATGCGTATGGACTCCGAAATCCATGGCGAATGACCACAGACCCTAAAACCGGACAAATCTGGATCGGCAATAATGGCCAGGACCTCTGGGAACAAGTCTATCTTGCAAAACCCAAAGCCAATTGGGGCTGGAGTGTCTATGAAGGGAGTCACCCGTTTTACCTCGAACGCAAATTGGGACCTGATCCTCACACCAAACCAATCTATGAACACCATCACCAGGAAGCCCGATCGCTTACGGGGGGCATCGTATACTACGGTGACAAACATCCTCAACTTCAAGGAGCCTACATTTACGGCGACTATTCCACCGGAAAAATCTGGGCAGGGCGTCACGACGGCAAACGTATCATCTGGCATGACGAGATTGCGGATTCCCAAATGGCTATAGCCTGTTTCGTCGAAGATTCCGACGGTGACCTGCTAATCCTGGATTATCAAAACGGCGGCGAAATAAACAAACTCGTCCCCAATGACCAGCAGGATTACTCGAGGACATTCCCCCGCAAACTCAGTGACTCGGGAATTTTTTCCAATGTGGCTGATTATCAACTTTCCGACGGAGCAATTCCCTATGATGTTAATTCGCCACTTTGGTCCGACGGCGCGATGAAAACACGCCACATTGTTCTCACCGATGCAGAAGATAAAATCGTTGCATCTGATGTCGGTGCTTGGTCATTTCCCGAAAAGACCGTAATTGTTAAATCATTCTCAATCGAAATGAAAGAAGGAGACCCTGAAAGTCGCAAGTTGATTGAGACACGCTTCCTTACTAAACAAGACAACGAATGGGTTGGATATTCTTATCGCTGGAACAAATCACAAACCGATGCCTTTTTAGTGGAGAGTGAAGGGAGGCAAGAAAGGTTTAGAATCCAAACTAACGCTGGAGTAACAACTCAGGTCTGGAATTACCCAAGTCGCAGCGAGTGTATGATGTGTCACGCTCGAGCGGCTAAATACGTACTGGGACTGCAAACAGCTCAACTCAACCGCACGTTTGACTATGGATCCCATGAGGAAAATCAGCTTTCCTACCTACAGCGGACAGGGCATCTTACTATTAATACTGCTGCTCAACATGCCAAGTTTGCAGAACATCGGGAATTCCTCACCTCGTTTAATAAAACAAGATCACAGGAAGTGGCCAGGCAAATCAAATCCGCTCCCGATCAACGACCGATGGCCAACGACGGATATTTTGCCTCGGGAGAGCAAGGTATTCCCAAGCTAACAAACGTCTCTGATGAATCCGCGACTATTGAATCCCGGGCACGCTCTTATATCTATTCCAACTGCGCGCAATGTCATGTGGGGGCCGGTGGAGGCAATTCTCAAATGCACTTTGAGTGGACGAGATCTCTTTCTGAGATGAATGTGGTAAACAAACAACCATTGCACGGCAACAAAGGAGTCTCTGAAGGGATGCTAATTTCTCCTGGCAAGCCAGACGCCTCAGTGCTCCTCCATCGAATGACAATTCGAGGCTCAGGTCAAATGCCGATCATTGCGACGCACAAGGTGGATGAGGAAGCAGTTAAAGTCATCCGCCAATGGATCGAACAATTGGACAATTAACTCCGACTTCGACCTCCTTCGTCGGACTACATCGGATGAAAAAAGTGTTACTATTGGATTGCCCAATTACAGACACTAATAATTGTATGTGTTCAATTGTCTAAATTTTAATAGAGTTTATTTCGATAGGCATCGTCTATAGAACAATCGAGTTCATCGGCTGACAATTGCGAATTCGTTTGGTCTTTTAGGATGGTGCCAAAAGAAGCCAAGTCAGTGCGTTCAATCTGATAGGTGCCCTCCCAAAGAGCAGAACGTTTGAGGGCTTTTCCACATTGCAGGAACGCGCGATGCACGTGCACTAGAATCCCTGTCGGTGGGCGTTTGCCGTCGATCACACAGGTTTCCAAACGCTCTTCGTCGGAAATGATTTCCGCATGACCACTCACACGTAATGTTTCTATCATCCCGGGAACGAGGAAGATTAATGCAATTTCAGGATTCAAAGTAAGATTAGTGAGGGTATCTAATCGGTTATTTCCATACCGATCTGCGATCAACAATTCACTCGAATTCAGTACTTTAATCGAGCCTGGTGGATCACCACGCGGTGAAATGTCAAGCGAACCGTCGGCGGCAGTTGTCGCCAGACAAGCAAACGGTGACAAGCTGATCATCTTCTGGCAATGTTCATCCAACTCTGTCAGTACTTTTTCTTGAGCAACGACTGAAGGCTCTTTGTACATCGACCGAAGCTCTTCAGCCGAAGTCACATTTTTAGATTTATCACTCATCTCACTAAATCCGGCTTAACTAACCAATTGCCTAACTGGCTAAATAATTAAGTGTCTACGATTTCTTTCACAACGTTCCCGTGCACGTCGGTCAAACGGTGATCCCGGCCGGCATGGCACTTATAGCACTTTTGAACCAGCAACGGCCTTACACTTTTCTCAAAGTGCTCTCCCTTTTCAGTCACCTCTTCCCCAACCACAGTTCTATCTGCTGCCACCAATAGAAATACGAGAACCGCACCGCCACGCAGTGTGGTGAAACCAATTCTTCTCAATCCACCTGTTCGGAATATTGATACCGTGGTGCTCATCTTGAATCTACTCGTCTTAGCCCTATTGGGTTAACACTTAATTCTTATAGGCACTCGAACATTATAAGTAATCGGCCCGGTTGATAATACAAATTCTAATAAGCTCCTTTTATTGATGGGCGGTTTAGGGTGAGAGTTGTAACACCTCGTGCCAGTTCAATCTATTAGCAGTTCGTTTTTTTGTTGTAGTTCCATCGAATAGAAATCATCATGAATTACTCAAAGATGTTCTTGTGTGAACTTCTGCCTGTATTTCCATAACAATCAAATTCTCTCAATTAGGGGCGAAACGGATGAGTGACGACATAAGGGTATTAATTGTAGGCGCAGGATTTATGGGCTCCTTGCATGCTAAGGCATATGCTCAGATTGACGGCGTACAAAACGTCGGCATAGTGACCCGCAATCTCAGCAGTTCCGAAGCTCTTGCTCAATCATTGGGTGGTGATATTCCACGATTCACCAATTTCGAGGAAGCTCTCGAACAAACGCAACCGACGGCCGTTGCCATTAGCACCTATACCGATTCGCATTATCACTATGTATCTACGGCTCTTAACAAAGGCCTCGACGTCTTTGTCGAAAAACCGCTCGCAGAGACGATAGAAGAATGCCAGGAGTTATTTGACTTGGCAAATCGAGTCAATAAAAAACTCTATGTTGGCTATATCCTGATGACTCACCCATCCTGGAATCGGTTCATTGAAGTCGCTCACGATCTTGGCAAGCCTCTTGCAATGCGTATGAACCTCAATCAGCAAGCTAAAGGTGACTTTTACGACACTCTGCATAACATTATGCAAGTGCAATCTCCGATCGTCGACTGTGGAGTTCATTACGTCGACATCATGTACCAAATGGCCCAGAGTAAGCCGGTGCGAGTTCACGCCATTGGGTGCCGTAATTGGGACAAGGTACCTGAGCACATTAACAATTACGGCCAGCTTCAGGTTGAATTTGAAGACGGATCGGTGGGTTGGTATGAAGCAGGGTGGGGGCCCATGATGAGCGAAGTTGCATATTTCGTCAAGGATGTAGTTGGTCCAGACGGTTCAGCCAGCATTTGTCCTGAGAAAGGCCGTTCCGACGACAAGGATCACCACGTGGAAGCCAACACAATTATCCGCCACTTCTCAGAACAGGTCGATAAGGAGTTTGTTCACGAAGACAAAATCATCAAAATTGACGAACCTGACCACGACGGCCTAGCATTACTTGAGCAACAAGAATTTATTGAAAGCATTCGAAACGACAAAGATATGACAAGCCATCAGGATCGAGTCATGACTAGTCTGCGGATTGTATTTGCTGCCGATCAGTCGCAACACACCCATAAAGTCGTCGAACTCTAAGATCAGGCCTGTACATCTAACTGCAATTTTCACCTGTGAAAATTCACACATATTCGACTATGACGGATATCATATCAATCATTCTCTCGGAGCCCACAATCGATGGCCATTAATTTATATAGACTGTGGTGCGCTACTGTAGCGAGACTATGTACAACGGTTGTTCTGTGTAGCGATTCTTACACTAGTCGCCTCGATAGATATTCTCGATAGTACAAACAGAGAACCAATCGAGACTTTAAGATTAGAGAACATCTAACCTGCAAACTAACTTTACGACCATCTTTGGATAGCTCGAGGTCGTCGAACGCTAAAGTCCCAATTGACGCCGAGCAATACAAAATGCTTTGCTTAGACCGCTAGAGGAGACCACAGAATGGTTAAGAAATGCTATATCAATCAAATAGGAAAATTCCTTCCGGGCAAACCAATACCAAATGAAGAAATGGAACTTTATTTAGGAATGATAGACGGGGTTCCCTCCCGCGTCCGTCAAAAAGTCCTTAACCAAAACAAGATTGAAACTCGTTACTACGCACTTGATAAAAACCAAAACACAACGTATTCCAATGCAAACATGGCAGCCGCGGCTGTCCGAGACGCGATCGGTCGTTCCAAACTCACGCTTGATGATATTCAGTTGCTAGTCACGGCCACTTGTCAGGGCGACCTGCCTTTACCAGGCTTTGCCAGCATGGTTCATGGTGAACTTAAGAACAAATCCTGTGAAATCGCCTCACTCCACGGCATCTGTGCGAGTAGCGTTCTAGCTTTGCGACATGCTACTTCCGCAGTAAAAGCGGGAGAGGTTACACAGGCAACAGTCGTAGCCAGTGAACTCGCCAGTCGTTTACTCAAAGCACGTAGATTTGAAGAGCAGGGGTATGGCAAAGAAAAACGCCTCTCATTTGAAACCGAATTCCTACGTTGGATGCTATCCGATGGAGCGGGCGCACTGCTCATGTCTGACCAACCCTCAGATACAGGCATATCGCTGGAAGTCGAGTCGATACACATAAAGTCGTATGCCAACCAATTCGCACCCTGTATGTTCGTAGGGACGAAGGAACGAGTTACCGCCGATGACGTGTACGGCTGGCTTGACTACCCCGGTTACATCGAAGCAGCATCGGCTGGTGCAATCAATTTACACCAAACCGTTAACATGCTCGATGACGTTATCCGTGTCTGTATCAACGGAGTGTTTGAATTGGTGGAAGAGGGAATACTGGATCCAAACGAAATTGATTGGTGGGTCACCCATTATTCCTCACACATTTTCAGAGAGCAGGCATACGAATTACTCGTCCGAGGTGGAATCACCATAGATCAGGACCGAATATTTACCAATCTATATTCGCGAGGAAATATGGGATCCGCTTCGTTCTATCTGATGCTTGAAGAGATGTTCAATCAAGGGAAACTTCAACCTGGGCAAAAGCTTCTGTGTATCGTACCGGAAAGTGGTCGCTTCTTATTTGGATACGTTATTCTTAAAGTCGTTGGTCAGGAATCAGCACCAACTAAGGCTCAGACCCCAATAGCTATTGAAAACGACGAAATTGTCGCACCAGATATCAAAACCAGCGGATCTGAAATTGAAGAGAGCTTAGTACGCAGGCTTGCAGGCGTCTGGTCGGACTTCGAAAATCGCCTCAATAGGGTCCCCGTTATACAAAAAATGAATGAGCATAGACTCACCATCGAGGATTATCAAAATCTACTTTATAACCTGCGACAACAAGTGATTGATGGTTCTCGCTGGATTTCCCGCGCCGCCTCCAATGTAACACGCAAGCACTTCGAAATACGGTCAGCATTCATCGGGCACTCTAGCGACGAACATCGTGACTTTGAAATGCTTGAAAGTGATTACGCTTCCGTCGGTGGAGACTTGGACGTCATACGAAACGGGACGAAAAACATTGGTAGTGAAGCACTGTCAGAGTATATCCTAGGTCAGGCAAGCCGCGAGAACCCGTTCAACTTGATCGGCGCGATGTTTATCATCGAAGGGCTGGGGCGACAAGTCGCTCGACGCTGGGGTGAACGAATAAAAGAGCAGTTGGAACTCGAAGAGGCTCAGATCAAGTTTTTATTGTATCATTCTGAAAGTGATGACATTCACTTCGAACGATTGGATAAGGCCGTGCAATCTGGCATTCTGACCGAGGAGCTCGTGGATGACATTGTCAAGACAGCCAAGGTTGTCGCACGTTTGTATGTACTACAACTTGAAGAAATAGGGAATTTCTGATGAATGAACATCAGGCAATCGATCGCATTGAGGAAATCAAACACAACGTCGGGGATCCCAACCCCTGGATGGCTCTCTATGTAGATAGCAGTGTTCCGTTTCACCCGAAGGCGAAAGCCAATTTCCTCGTGGACGTATCGTCATGGTCTAGGCAATTTCTGATGCCACTAATAAGACCATTTTGCCGATTGATGATTTGTCTTATTAAGATCCTTAAAACATTCGTGCCTAATTTCATAAAGTCCTCATGGTTACTACATCACTCCATTTACTGGGGACTCAAATGGTTTGTGTCACCTAATGCTAATTACCTGGTCATGAGGCACTTTCATATCGGATCAGAGTTATTACAATTCGTCGCCGACAACGCCAAGAATGTCGAAATGGAACTGCACCCCTTGCGGCCGCAAAAGCTAAGAGATCTAGCGGACGATGTTTTTCTCCAGCATGACTTGAACATTTACAATTTCATTATTGAGATGAATCGTCAGCTAAATGAAAAGGACATTGTTCTTGAAGCAAAGGGCGAGCTGGACTTCAGCGCAATTAGTGAGGATTTCAGTTTCGACGACATGCCAAACCGATGGCTGAACTTCATTGACCTGGAAGCAGCTATCGAAATCTATACTCCGATGTATCAGTTGCTGTTAACCGACAGTGACTTCTGGCGAGCGTGCCATTCACTTCAACTGGATGAGACCATTGCGCTTTATGTCACCACATTAGTCAAAGACCACCGATTTCTAGGGCTCGTCAATAACCGGCACCCGATCATTCCCGAGTCCTGCCTCAGTGCCGGACATCGACTAATGCTTCATGGCTTAGCAGCAGAATCACTTCATGCATTTTTAGTTAGGGCGAAGAAGCAGGCTGAATCAAACACAAGTCAACCTGCTCTCGATTAATGGTAAATTCCGATGCCGACAGTTGAAGAACTTGTCTACAACATGATTCTCTTCCTGTTCCTGCCTTTATGGATCCTCTGCGGCGGATTCGATTACTGGTGCCATCGCAAGACTAAAATCGAAGAAAACAGCGGTGTGAAAGAATCGGTGCAGCATTGCCTCATGGGAATTCAGGTTGGCGTTCCGATGTTTATGATTATCTATCTGGAAATGACGGTTCTCGTATTAATGCTGTGCCTCGGCTTCTTTATTTGGCACGAGATCACCGCTCACAGAGACCTGGTCTACGCGGAAGGACAACGCAAGATTACTGTTTGGGAGCAACACTTACACGGCTATCTGGGCACAATTCCATTCTTTTTACTGACATTGGTGATTGCCTATAACTGGCCCATCTTTTTAAATCTGGTCCAATTCAAGTGGTCTGGAAGTATGAGCATTGGATTTCGGGACGACCCAGTAGGACCGGACAATTACATGAAGTGGTATGCTTCGTTCATGTTAATTTGGGCTGTTGTACCCTATACGGAAGAAATTCTACGTTGCCTCCGCTACGCAAAGAAACTTAAATAGCCAAACGATAACGGCCGTCATGTCATAGCACTCTGGATTGGGGAGAACATTATCGCCTCCCCACTTTACCCGACCTATGTCATATCCGACAATAATTCGAGTCCTGAGTTGCAACCAGCTTTACTCGGGGTAACCCATCTGGGTGTCTTAAACTACTACATCGAGAATCCAATTACATTTCATACGAGTATCTACCATGTCAAAGCTGCCGGCGATTGCTCTACTATTCACTTTACTATTAACGGCAACATCCGACGCAGCACCGCCTGTGCGTGAATTCGATGCCGCAGGCGCTCCCCCATTTAAGTTGCTAAAACCAGGCCAAAGCCCGCCATTAGATGCCTATGAAAACTTCGTTATCGGCCCTGAATATATCCCTGCTCCTGAATCCAAGCTTGTTGAAGGCGTACCACAAGGTAGTGTTCGACAATTCATGATCGACTCCAAAGAGACTAAGATTTTCAACCCTGGAATCGCTCGGATGAAATTCGGCACGGTAGATCCAAACAACCCAAAAACGCTGATCGTGGAAACCCACGAAATTGACTACGTAAGACAGATCACTGTCTATATCCCCAAACAACTAAAAGCCGATACCGAAGCTCCCTTCATGGTCTGTCACGACGGCCCCAAAGGGAAACCCAACATGACGTTGCCCCGAATCCTGGACAACCTAATTGCCCAAAAACGCATACCGCCTATCGTTTTGATCCAAATTGCAAATGGTGGCGGTGACGCTCAAGGACACCAACGTGGACGCGAGTACGACAACATGTCAGGCCTGTTTGCCGAATACATAGAAACCGAGGTTCTTCCTCGAGTCGAAAAGACATATCAACTGAAATTAACCAAAGATCCGGAAGGCCGAGCCGTCATGGGTTCCAGCTCCGGTGGTTCAGCCTCTTTAATCATGGCGTGGTTCCGCACAGATCTATATCGCCGAGTACTCACCACTTCCGGCACGTTTGTAAATCAGGCATGGCCCTTTGACCCGAAGTATCCCGATGGCGCCTGGGGATTCCATAAAACCATCATCCCTAACAGTCCGAAAAAACCTATTCGGCTGTTTATTTCTGTCGGCGACCGTGACCTACTCAATCCAAACGTCATGCGAGATGAAATGCACGACTGGGTGGAAGCAAATCACCAAATGGCCAAAGTGCTAAAGGCGAAAGGCTATGAATACCAATACCTATTCTGTCGCAATTCGGGTCACGGCATTCGCAATGCTAAAGCGCAGTTCATGCCGCACGCCATTGAGTGGGTCTGGAAAGGATACGGCAGCACTCCGATTAAATAACCAACCAAATCGGCAGACTTGACAGACCTTAACTCACGCCTGTCACATCCAGAGATGCGTATGCTTATTCTGTTGGCTGTTCAGCCAGTCCAATGGAAATAGAATGTTCGACGTCGGTAGGACGCATGCATACTTTTAATTTTGTGATGCCTTCTATTTCAAATTCAATTGTACACGGGCCCGTACCCCGCCATCCTCAAACGACACTCCAAACTCACCTGACTTCAGTTCCCGAAGAAGCTTGGGAACAGGAGTCTGAGTAGGCATTTTAGGGTTGGATCGACTGCCAAATACAGAAGATTCCATCTGCTGAGTTACTTCGTTCCAAACATACTCGCCACCTCCCGGACACAACAACCTCCGTTGCCAAAACTTCCGATGAACTTCGACAGGATCCTGATCGGGATAGCGTCTTTTCCATTCATTTAGAATCGTCAAATTCCCCCACGAGAGTCGCTGCATATCTCTGGAAGTGGCTTCTTCTATGAGCGGCATATAGAGACGAGTCATCTGTTCGGTCATCTTGACTCCCAAGTTACTACCAATCCAAGTTTGCTTTCCGGCTGGAATTTCCTCTCCGTCTTTACGTGCTTTCTCACGATCAATGGCCCGTGTAATCATATCTTTATCTAGCGATATTAATAACTGCTGACCGGTTGCCAGGTAGTAGATCCGAAGGTCATCCGGTAATTCTCCTTCCTCCGAAAGCATTGGCGAAGCGATGCTGACGAAGGGTTGTTCGTTATGCTTGAGTGTTTCCCACTGTAAAAGCCCAGGGGCTGCTGATTCAGCAAATCCCCTGATTGCTGCGAGAAATAATCCTAAACGCAAACCGCTCGAGATCTCTAACCTCACAGCAACCGGCAGTCTATTGAGATTAGCCTGAAGGAACTCGGTCGCTTCACGACTCTCAAAGCCACGACCACTATCTGCCGCTTCAGCAACTTTGAGCCATTCATCCCAGAATGACGATTGATCTGCGTAGATTGAGAACGAGTCTCCGATCCAGCTGAAAAGATCGACTTGAATACCTGGAATGAAATTTCCAATGTTTCGATTGAGATCGGACAGCATTTCCGATTCATGGTTAAGCGATAAGACGAAGTGCATGACCGACTCGGCATGAGGATCACCGGACGTAGCATTAAGCGACGAACCCTCGGACACGTCAATCAATTCGCGATAGTCTGTGCCCGCGATCAATGGCATGACCGTCACATCACTTTCGATGACGCCCTCACGCAGGGAAAGTTGAATGCCAATGGGATCGAAGAAGTTACGCCAACGGCTCTGGTACCCCGCGCGCCAACGCCCATAACCATCCGCCTCGGCTTTGGAAACTTTCGTGACGTCCAATTCTCCAATCGGCGTTTGGAATTCAAGGCTTCCATATACATCGGATTGCACGCCACTAGGAGTAACCTGCAATAGTCCAGCCTTAATCTGCTCAATGCCTGTATCATCCACAGTCTTAGTCTTGATACGTTGGTGTACCAAGTCGTCCATATTTGCCGCCTGGAGTTCGGCCATTTTCGCTACTGCTCGCGTGCGACGCGCGGATGTAATTCTCCACTGCGGACCGCACCAACGGCGAATGGTCGCATCCGAAATGAAGACAAAAGCAGTTTCATGCTCACTCTCAAGTGAGTATCGATGACGAAAGAATGTAAACTCATCTAGACTAGCCAGCGAATCGACCTTCCGTTCAGCTACCCCGCGCAGCCGCTCTAATTGAGCCAAGGAGTTGGTAACCACAACATTCCCGCCGATCTTTGCCAGGTAAGTAGAGATGCGGCGATCTTCGGACCGAAAACCGGTGTAAGCAATATCCCCTAGACGCCCCGATACTTGTTTGGCCTCCGGATTTTTCGAGGCTCGTGCAGCGATTTGCGTCGCGAGCAAAGGAAGCAAGGTTTTTTCTCCGGCTGAAGTTGGCTCTATAAGTAATGCAATATCGGTTCCTGTCCTTAGGTAGAGATCTCCTCCGGTCAGTGCTAAACTCTTGATCATCTGAGCACCCAATAAACGCGTTGCACTGTCTAATGAGAGGCAGAGTTGCCGTTCATAAAACTTTCGTGTTTCAGCATCCTGGGCACCAGCATTCGCCAATACGACGAAGTCGCTCCCCTGAGATTTCAATTGATCCACGAGTTCCACCACGCCTCGGAAATCCCGAAAGAAAACGCCATGCTGATCGTATGGAACCGCACTTGCCAGAACATCCTTTGAGGGAGTTAAGCCTTGAGTTAGTTTTTCCCAGTCAAACTCTCTGACTGTAATGCCCTCTAACGAATCAATTGCAATCGTGGGCTCCTGGTCCGCCCTCACGAATAGAGGATCATGCAACTGGAGGTTTTCACTAATTGCCCGACCACCTGTCACTAAGGCATAAGTGCGTTCCTCATTCAAACTGTTATTGAAGCGTTGCGTTTGAAGGATTTGCTCTCTAATCGACGCGGATTCCGGAGAATCTGACAACTGTGTAACACTCTTCCGATATTGATACCTGAACCACGCCGCACCGGCACTTGATCTATTTTGAGATGATAGGTCGCGGTAGTATTCGCCGCGTTTACTCCAAAACAGGTCATGGAGCTCCGGATCTGCATCCGCTGGCTCGAGCTTAAATTCAAGCTTCTTGGTTTGCTTGTTTCCTACCTTGAAGACAATGCTCCCTCTCGTATCAGCATTGGCGTCTAATCGGACTACGTAGTCCAAACGAGTCCAGTATTCTCCATTAGGGAATTCTGTAACCACAGGGAAGTATTCTCCACCGTCGGCTAGCCTGATAGAGGGCCTCACGTATATCTCTTCATCGAAAGCATTTTCTTTTGCGTCTTTGAGATATACCTCCCGAACAGCTTCGAAGGATTCATTCTCATATTTGAGCTCAGTGAAGTCGATCCGATAATATCGCCCCTGGGGTTCCGCAGATATCCCGTCGGACAGAAATGCTCCAATCACGATAGCGAATGATAGAATGGGGGGCCACAGTTTTTGATAGCTGCTTATTAATAGTGAATTCATGGCATCTTCCTTTGAATCAGTCACTGACTTGAGAAGTTAGAGAAAGAGGATATTCCTACTCCGCATTTAACCACCACCTAAGACAATCACACAACTCCAAACTTCGCTACAACACTACGATTTGTAGTCAATTACGCCACAGATCAGATTCGGCTCATAATTTGAAATCCCAGGAGGTACACTTCAATGGCGGTTAGCTAAAATAGGACTAGTGTTACAGATCAAAGAGAGAGGAAACGATGTTAAGTCCCGAAATCTTAATATTCAATTTAGCCGTTGTATTCTTCCACCAACTGGCCACTGCTTTCCTTTGGGTTATTTTGGATGCAATTACCTCGAAACAACTTTTTCGTCAGCAAGATGACTCGAAAGCAACTCACTACCCGTGGATGGTTTCACTCGCATTGACCTTCCTCCTAGCATTCCCGTCTCTGATCATGTGTTTTCGCCCGGTTCATATAAGCAACTACGGAATGGTGCTGACATTGTATTTCTGGGTTATCGTCGCAGCGGGACTATTAAGCCTGTACTCATGGGGACGATTTGCAAACAGTCGCAACCTAAGAACACTTCACTTAGCGACAACCGCAACGCTGACAACCGCCGTTGGAATTCTATTTGGCTTTGTAGCAAGCATGGCAAGCCCAGTTTAAGCATTGCCTCAAACCAAAAGAGTTATCCCCCCACGCGATCCAAAACGACTAGCGAGTGGTTAGGGAGATACCGAGGGACTAGAACATCAGTATTGTTAGACCATCAACTCTTCAAGCGGTCCATTTAGATCCAAATCTTTGAGATTCGCGTCAGGCTGGCCAAATGTCTTCGGCGTTTGCATGCCCGCCGCCTGCATAAGTGACAAATAGAGGTTTCCGGTAGTCCGATGCCCCATATCTCCATACTTTGGATATTCTAAATATCGACCGGATCTCAACTTTCCACCCAGTCCACCAAGCAGAATAAATGGCCAGTCATGGCCACCGCAATGATGGTCACCAGATGAACAAGACATATACACAATCAAGGTGTTGTCCAACATCGAACCATCTCCTTCCGGAATAGAATCCAGCTTCCTGGCCATCTTGGCGATTTGTCTCAACTGTAGTTTCTCGATCTCGACTCTGGCTTGGTGACCCGTCCAGCCGTTGGACGCTTTGTTATCCTGCAAGTGCCCAATGGCATGTACCGAATTGGAAAGATTAAGCTCTGAATATTTCACGCCCAAAGTATCAGGACGTAATGTGATCACATTCGTGAGGCCTGCAATCAATGCCGACGATGCCATTTCAAAATGCGATTCTATCCGAGCTGAGGGGGCACGCGAATCATAGCGATCGGTCAACTCAGGAGCAGCTTCTTGAATACGCTCGGTCAGAGCCGCTTTCTTTTCTTCAATCTTCCGCAGTGATTCAAATGATTCGAGATACAGTGCAAAACGATCTTTATCGTCACCACTAAGCTGTTTTTCGACTCGCCGTGCATCGTCGGTCAAAAAGTCCAATAGATTACCACCTAATGCGAGCTTCTTCTTTAGCTGTTGCGGACTAGCAACCGCCGAACCAAACAACTCCAGATATGCCTTGCGCGGAGAGGCCTGGAACGCGACGGGTTTGGCTGCACCGTAAGCAGAAAGATTAGGATAGCAATAATTATCTTCCGGCCAGTTATCCGACTCCAGCAAGCGGCCATTCATAGCCATTCCATACATTGGATATGGCCCTTGCGAAAGATGCATTCCCAAGATGCAATCTAGCGTTGGTGCGACGGCAACTGTTTCAGAATCATGAAGTGAAAGTGTGCCAAATCCCTTCGTATGATTACCTCTAAAACCGACTCCGGAGAGACTCTGAATGATGGTTAGACGATCCTTGAACTCCTCAAGTATTTGAAGCTTGTCAGGTAGCTGATGATCGGACAAGGAGGCGTCAACTAGCTCACCCTCACGGCGACCTCGATTACCAAGCTTCGCTCCACTCGTCTCATCAACAAAGTTGTTGGTCAGACCTTCCGGAACCAAATTATATTTATCCACTCCGGAGGATTTCACAACAAAAACGAACCGTTTCGGCAACGCATCTGAATCACCAGCAGCCTGAGCTCGTAACGAGCTTAGGAAAGGAGCCATGGCCAACGCACCGCCGCCCAACGAAAGGCCTTGGAGAAATTCTCGTCGTCTATAGCTCAGCATATTACGCACTACCTTATTACTGCTCATCTAAATTTTAGCTCCATGCTCCGAACATTATCGTCTGTATAGAAAAGAGTCGGAACTTAGTAATGATACCACGAGGGCCTTAAAGCTACCTCCATTATCCAAGTAAGCCCTCTCAGCTTCAACTAATGTCTTTGAATCACTCAGCATCTCATTCCTGCCCATGAAGTACCGGAATAGGTACCGAATAAAGGTCTGCCTGGCTCTGTCGGAATTCCCCAACCGGTGCATCATTTCAATTCCATCTTTGACATCACCGTCAACGTCCGAATCTCCTGAGAACGAAATCGCACCGCGAGCATCTACCTCTCGCGTCGTGAGCTTCCCCTCTTTCAGTTTTCGGTCGAAATCACCATCACGCCGCATGTATAACTCACCATTTTCATCGAAGTAGTGTTGAGTACGATAACGCCCCCAATCATCAAACACCTCGAAGGGCTCACCTAATGGATTGATTTTGCGATGACACTTCCAACAGCTTTCCGACCGTAACGATTCCATTCGTTCTCTAAGTGTCTTATGGGGGTCGGTAGGCACATTTGCATCGACGTCCGGAGGCACATCACCAAGAACTCCGGCAAGCAGTTTCTCATACACCCAGATGCCACGATGGATCGGATCATTACCCTCATTCAGGGAATACGCTGCTAACCAAGCCGGATGCGTTAACAAACCGGCACGTTGGTCTACCGGCATGGCAAGCGGCTGTTCGACAGGCCAATCCCAGGTTTGCTCCTGACGACGGTTGTTACTGGCAAGATTGTAAGGTTCGATGTAGATCAGATCTGCAATTCCATGGCTCTCACGGGAAAACGGAAAATTGGGATGTCGAGTCATTCCGTTGTCTAACGCAAGTTGATAGAGCGATACGGTCTCTTCTGCATCTCGCCGGGCGTCCTTCAACGCTCGCTCTGCCTTTTCAGGCATATTTTCGAAGTTAAAGTCCCGAGCGATCTGGCCCCGGCGTTTTTCAACTTGAGCTTCGACATATTCGGGACTTGTGATCTCTTGGATACGCTCCTCATAGAAAGTACGAGCGTATTCATTGTTTCCTGGGTGAGCAATAAAATACTTATTCGTAGTAAGCAATTCACTGATAACGTCTTCGTCTCTCACCAATGTATATTCTATTAGCATCCGAGCGTCGTGGACCAACATGGTGGTGTTCCACTGCGGTATTTTTTCCTCCCGTTGGCGAGAGGTGTCTTTGAATACCGTTCCGGCTCGATGGAATCCAAAGTACTCATCAAAGAATCGCATGACGCGAGGTAAATCTTTCCGCCACCAATGTCCGTGTGTAAGCTTTTCATCTAACATTCGACGCACTACCTCGGCGACGTCTTCCTTGGTATTTAATTCACCTGCAGCCAACGCATCCCTTATCGCCTCACTGCGACTAGGAACATGATCGGTTAACGCATAAGCGACTGAGTGTGCTAATTCACTTGGCGACAGATGCCGCCGTCCGAACTCATCCACCTCACCCAAACCAAATTCCATGCGATACATAGACTCAGGGCTGAGAAAGATTGCTTTGACTGTAGTCCTGAAACCATCGAGTACACCGCCGACCTCAATGTTTTTTCCGAAGAATTCAACATATCGTTCCGACTCAGCTTCCGTTGGCAGCCTGCCGATGATTCGCTGAAACTCCCGATCAACCAGATTCTTGCGGGCCGGCAGATCTATCACCGAGTCTTCAGCGGACAGGTCCTTAAACTCGCCGCGCCGTTCACGCTCTGTCAGAAACGTATTAGCAACCATTAACATCATCTGCACGGTGCTTTGGTCCACTGCAGAGGTGGCCGCATAATCACGAATTCCGCGAGCTGAAGTCACATAAGAATAAGGACTCTTTGCATTCCCCAATCCCTTGTTAAGAAATATTTCGGGACTGAAACGCCATAGACGAGAAGGGGAGTAGGGCGGAGTCTGAATTGTTCCGGAAAACAACTGCTCATGGTTCACCCAATTGCCGTATTCAGGAGCGAGTAGTTTCTTACGGTAAATGTCACCTTTACCGGCAGCAATCAGTTCCTGATTGATCCATTGAGTGACCTTGGCAATCTCATCTGGCTCAGGTTGTTCCTGGTCTCCAGGCGGCATGTTCCTGAATACCAGTTGATCGAGGATCATTAACCAGTGACTTGATGTGCCCTCTGTTCGGAAATCAGTATTGATTGTTTCAATATTGAAATCGCCTTCCGGACTCTCTTCCTGATGACATCCAACGCAGTGCTTAGCAAGAAACGGCTTGATCGTCTCTGAGAATTCTTCTGATGCCCCGACAGTTTGAAAAGAGAGGCATACCAGCAAAGCAACTGTGGTCGATTGCACAATACGGGTCTTGAGCACTTCCAGACAATAATTAGATTTCTGAAGCGGCACCGACCTAAGCTTTCTTTAATTGATGCGAGTTATGCATGGCTAATAGCTAATTGTAAACAAGGCCCGTGGACGCAACAACATCGACTGCGTTCAGCAATCCCGACAAATACAATTTTGGAAATCCGCCTATCGAGAAGAGCGAGGCGTTCTGGCGGACTCAAATACAAAGTCGACGGCCGCGAGCAAATCTAGCCTTCTGAACTCAAGTTCGGTGGCCAAGTCCTGCACTTTGACTCCGGTCAACTGAAAAACCGACATCATGGCTTCCGGTAGACTCGGGTTAACTTCTTTCCACTGAAAACCAGATACTTCGATGGCTTCACGTAGAATCATCGCTGCACCACAGAGGATGGCATTAGACGAGGAGGTAGCGGCGGCAGGCACAACGAGATCGACTTTTGAATGGCGATCCAGATAGACAGTATCCGAACCTGGCTTTACGGCTCCGATGGCAAAACAATGAGGCTGACTTGCTGGCCAAGAAATCCCCTTCGTGAAATTGTGGTTGCCTGTGGGAGCACTTACCCAAATCCCAAGTTGCCTTAGTTTTGTTAACTGCGAGTCAATCTCTGTGGGCACGGGTTGGTCATGTGCGAGATCGTCTACTGGAGCGAGGTTGACTGTAGTGATTTTGTATTTCTGGTGATTCCTCACGACCCAGGCGAGAGCTTTGGCAAGCGTCTTTGAATCGGTGGTTTTGCAGTGGCAGCATTCGAGTGAGCGGATGACGGCGAGTTGGTTATTGAAAGCAACACCAAGTACACCGTTATGATTTACGCTTGAGGGGATACCGATGGTGGTTCCGTGATATCCACGGCCTTCATGTTTTGGGTCGGTATCACCATCAACGGCATCGTAAGTGACGAGCACTTTGGGATAGTCACTATTTCGATCGTTTGCCCATTCTGGTTTCGAGAGGTCACATCCATCATCGACGAGAGCGAGTGTTTGATTTTTACCAAAGGTGAGTACACCTTTATATTTTTCCCAAGAGGCAATCACGCCTGCTTGCTTAAACGGTACAGCCTGCGCTGGCTTACTGAATTGAAGAGAGTTCAAGGCTTTACTGGTAAACGCAGAAGAATGAGCTTGAAGTTGTAGGCTACCTAGAAACGGCAGGGAGACTCCACCAAAGAATCCAACTCGTAATAGTTTTCGCCGACTGACGCTGTCGGAGAAATGGAACTTCTTATCATCCATTTGGATCATCTCCTATCGCCCTAGCTTCAGGAACTGTCTACTCACCATGAACTTCGCAAACCAATATATCGCCTATGGCTGAGATCACTGGACACTATTTACCAATACAAAACAGGCTCTGTGCTGAGCGGATATAGAAGTTGCCTTGCGATACAGCCATGGAAGCGTAGCAGGTATCACCAAGATCATTACGGGCGATCTCGTCGTATTTGGCACCAGGACGTAACACTAATGTTTCTCCCTCTGCAGATAAGAAATAGATCCGACCATCTGCATACACGGGAGAAGCTGAGTAGGTACCCGTGAGTCGTTCACGCCATACGATGTCGCCAGAGGATGCGTCAAGGCAGTGGAGGATATTGTCTCGTGAAATCGAGTACAGGTAGGGCTTGATATACAACAGTGACGCGAGTGCTGCGACACCACTCTTTTGTTCCCATGCTATATGAGACTCGGTCACATCTCCTTTACCGCCAAGTCGAATGGCCCGCAGGGTAGGGGCTTCGAATCCGGAAGAAGTGTAGACCAGGCCCTCACCAAATACGGGGGAGGGAGTCACACCTTCGCCCTGGCTGTAGATTGACCAAATTCGTTTACCGCTGTTTGGATCGAAGCCCTGCACTCGGTCGCCACCGGCACTGATGAGTTGACTATCGTTATCGACAAGGATTGGCGTAACGTGTCCGACTCGAGATTTACCTCGCTCGCCTTTCCATCGCACAGATCCATCTTCGGCGTCTAGCGATAGGATAACAGCTTTCTCCCAAGGAACCTTCCATCCTATTTGAGTGTCCTCGCGACTACTGCCATCGAAAGGCATAATAACCTGGCCATTAGCGAGAATGGGCGACGCTCCGAGGCCATGCAGACTAAAGAATTTTACTTCGCTGTTTTTCCAAACGATGTTTCCGTCAAAGTCCACTGCAATGACCGTGCCATCGTAGAAGACGGAATAGATATGCTTGCCGTCGGTTACCGGCGTTGGCGTGGCATATGAGTTTTGTTTCCTCATAGGGCCGGGTTTCTGACGATGAACTTCTGTTTGCCAGGCAATGCTACCATCTTTACGGTTAATACAGATGACTTGGCAGGATACGCCTTCTTCGGTAGATGCTGTTATGAAGATGTGATCTTCAAAGACGATTGGTGAGGACCAGCCTTTACCGGGCAGACCTGTTTTCCATTTGATGTTCTCGGTGGGGGACCATGTAACAGGGAGTTCTTTTTCGGTTGAAATCCCCTGACCGGTTGGACCGCGGAACCGCATCCAATTCTCTGCTTGGACTGAATTACACGAGGCTAGACAAAATACAAAACAAAGAGTGATTCCAAAGATCGTTTTCATAGAATTCCTGTACTGTCTAAATGTTACTCTTACGGCATTGATGTTTGTGAGAATATCTGTTTACTGGCAATTGTAACTCACTGTATGAAGCATTGAAAATGTCAGCTATCAGGTCGACATTGAATCGACGCTTAATCGCTATCTTTTGTATTACAGGACTGCCGGAGGCTGAAGACGACTAGTTTTAAATCGTAGTAATTCTAAGACCTGACGTCTTTTAGATCAAAATAATTGGCAATAAGAGGGCCAACCGCGGAGCTCAGAGATCATTATTTAACGAAGCATCGCTAGAGCATTGCACTTCTCGGGTGAAATAGCTCGAGGCATCCTTGATCGAGTGTTGCCTCAGCAAAGATTTTGAATAGTGCATTGTTGGTTTCTAAGTATCTGTCTCGGAAAGTATAGCTCAAAGCATCTTATACTATTGCCGA
>TARA_B100000674_G_scaffold142581_2_pt1 | contig 77407 bp, 69 predicted proteins | sample TARA_B100000674 | Tara Oceans TARA_B100000674 (sample SAMEA2622759) | marine metagenome | biome: marine biome (ENVO:00000447); feature: surface water layer (ENVO:00002042); material: "saline water (ENVO:00002010), including plankton (ENVO:xxxxxxxx)" | depth 5 m | reverse complement strand
CATGTCTCTTGCCCTTTCAAGTGAGTTGAACACCTTCCTTCTTTCTGCGCTCATTCAGAAATCCCAGGGAAAATTTCGGTTCCATGTAAGCAGGCGTGAAGTTGGTTACGGGACTACCGTGAGGCCTCAGAAAAATTTATGCGGTGATTTTTCAGGAACCCCGAGGTGTGGAAACCACGGTACTACGTCAATACAAAACCTGGGCTCCTCCAAAGCCGATATAGTGATCCTCGGCAGGCTCGTCGTCCACAAGGGAATGGGGTACCTGTCGTATAAGGCTTTCGCGCCTGAGACAGGCGTCATACTGGCCGCGACGACCCCTCGAAAAATAAATGTCCGTTTTTCCCGGACATCTCCCTTGGCTGAGGAGCATTCGAAGCCGCCGTCAGTGGCTCCTGGTGAGTACCTGGAGCCTTCCCGATGGAAGATATTTCGACTGCAGAGGGATCTCGAACTTCTGGGGTTTAGACCGGGGCAAATAAACGGGTATCTGACAAGACAGACGCGTCAGGCGATCCGCCGATACCAATGGCATCACGATATGGATCCTGATGGGAATGTCACGCAGGAACTGCTGAAACACATTCGAAAAGCAGTCGTGCTTTCTCCGTGGCAAAACAGAGGAAAAGACACCCTTGGTCGAAGCGGTGCCTGACCTGAAAATCCTGACCAAATTGGTCGCCGTGATTGCAATATGCGGTCTTGCCCAGGGCTGTGTAAGCACTTCCTACCACAACATGGGAAAAGGAAAGGCGGCGTCACAGATCAATGAGAGAATGGTATCTTTTTGGGTGAATGACCGTGTCTTCAGTCGAATGTATTCATGTGTATTTGTGGTGCCTGCAAAAGAAACCGCTTTCGGCGTGTTGCAGGTCGCGGAAAGGTCACTCCAACGCCACCTTTATGAAAAATTCGACAGGGTCATTCCAGGTCATTCGGTGAAACGTATTGCTCGGCGGAAACTGATTGAAATCGGAAACACGAGAGGCATCAGGCGTTTTGGAGAGAAAATGAATTGTCCTGTAACGGCTTCGATACAGGTAAGGGAGTTGAAGAATGATTTCATGGTGTTCTACGCCCGGAAATCTCTCAAACTCGAAGTTAGTCTGAAGGACGCAAAAACAAATGAACTTTTGTGGCAAGCCTCTCATAACGCCGGGAGAGGTGATGGCGCGCTTCCTCTTTCACCGCTATCGGCAGTCTCTTCCGTCATCAGGGCAAGCCGTCTTTCCGGAGACGGTGAGCAGTTCGCGTCTATTGTCGATGACGCCGTTCGCAGGATGGCGCGAACACTTCCTTCATTCAGGCTGGATCACCTTGAGGCTTCTCCGCCAACCAGACTGAACCGTGGTTAGAAATCCCTCGATCTGGTGCTTCCCCTGAGGCCACCTTTCCGCGTCGGAGCACTCTGAAGACTTCTGTCATTCCTTCGATTTATGCCGACACCGCCGCGGTCACGCACCCTTTTATTTTGTCTGGCCTTGGAGACCAGGGCACCGGCAGCCTCACTTGCATTCCATGAAACAACCGATCCGGCGATGCCGCCATTGGTTACGGGGTGAATACCATTCCAGTCTATGACTTGTTTCAAACCGTTTATTGGACGAAAGCCGGCTTTCTGTTCCATCCGAGACATCGTCTCCTTGTTGAGTGCCGTTTTACTGACCGCATCCTTAAATGATTTCACGGTCTGGCCGACCTTGGCGGCCTGTTGAACGGCGACAGTTTGATTAATGAAAAGACGTATCATTCCCTCGGCGCGGAGTTTGGCAGTCTCTTTTGCCGCGAGTTCTTCATTTTCATCACCATTTCGATATCCGGCCTGACCGAACGCGACAAGGTTGACCTGCCCATTTTCATCGAAAAGAATATTCAGTCCCCACATCGTCACTAGCTGAAAAACACCTTGAGGATTACTTGGGTCGGGTAGCTGTTCAACCAGTGGGATATCTGGCTCCAGCTGCGGCGCATTTGTAAAATCGCGGGCCGCCATCATGTCTGCCATACGTTCTGATCGTGGTGAATATTTTAGAGCGACACATATCTGGGTTTTTGCTGCCGCGTTAGGCGAGAGGTTCTCACTGGTGAAGGCTGAATAGATACCTTTCATCCTTTCCTGAGCGACAGCCCTAATTATTTCTTTGAAGTCACGCCGCCCGGTTATCCTTTTTGCCTCCTTTTCCGCGGCCTCGGCTTTGGCGATAAGCTCTTTTTTTCGGGCGGCATTTTTTTCATTCAAAGCTTTTTGCTCGGCATCTACATCATGACCCAAGGCCTTGAGTTCTTTGTCTATTGCTGCGTTTAGAAGACGAAACCCCTTTGAAATTGTGCCCTCGACACCGACGCTCTTATTTTCCGATCCTGTTTCTATCCCCGCCGCCTGTTTTCTCAAGGACGCCGCTTTCTCTGCAGGGGATATCTCTTCCCTTTGACTGGAACGGGTCTTGAGGACGCGGGACGCATCGGAACTTACCTTTGACTCCAATGCCCTCGCCATCGCGCCATTGGCGACGATCCAAGCCTCCCTAAAGGCAACATAACGACTGTCGACGTATCCATCGCTTGAAATCTCCTCTGAAACTGGCGCAATTCCGAGGGCGACGGTAAACTCGTTTGGTTTACCTGCGTTATTGAGGCCCTCATTCCATCCTCTTTTCCGCAGGTATCCGCCACACGGGCTACCAGACGCCGAACTCGAGATCTTCCTCTTAACCATAGAACCCTGCGTCGGAGTGAAGCCGGTAATTTCGCCATTGGCGCTAATACTTGGTGGCGTTAGCTGCCCTTGTGCCTGCGCCGCGGTGGAAAAAAGGACGCCAGAGGCGGCGAGAGCGCCGACTGAAGAAATCCAGAATGACATTAATTTCATTGTTTTAACCCGGCTCCAGTTAACTTTTCGGGAAGCTGTTTAACAGACTTAGAATTGAATTCGAGGCTTACCATTTTTCTTTTTTGTCCTCCTCGTCGTCCTCGAATTCCTTGTCGAATTCCTTTTCGAGGTCTCTCATCCGCTTTGCCTTCTTAGCGACTGCGGAAGTACCTTTTCGCGGCCGTACAATGAATTCATCGCTTAAGAGTGTGTCGAGCCCAATGTCCAGCTTGAGAACCTTTGCCGTTGAGAGCTTGGATTGTGTATCTGTAATTCGAACTGACCCGACAATGGTCTCACTTTGGCCAAGCCTTTCCTGAGTGTAGGGGTCGATGATTTCCTTACCCAGTTTTACAAGTGAGTACACCGCGCCTTTTTTTATTGTGTCACCCCCTTGCCCAAGTGTGAGCTGATCACCCTCCACGGAAAGAACATATACAGGGAATATAGCATTCAGGATTTTCTGTCCCACTGAGGCAGCAATTCCATCGGCGACATTACTAATTTTTCCACTTTCACGATGGATTTTTGCAGTTGCAGCAAATTTAACCTGTGTGCTTGCAACGTCGAGAATTCGATAGGTAACTCTGGCTCCGATCTGGGGTGTCGTGATTACCTGACCGGTTGTCTTCATTTTGAATTTTTTGGAATTGGAGTATGCCTTCTCGACAATCCCGGTCACGAGATAGTCGGTTCCCACCCTATTTCCAATCCTTGCTAACTCTTCTGTAGCTGTGCCGCCTGCAAAATTCCTACCCGATAAGGTGCTATGCTTTTTCGGCTCAGTCGTGTCTCCGTTTTCACCGTTAAAGTAGAAATCGCCTACGAGAGAGGAATTCTCCCAAGGGATCTGCTTGCCATTACTTAGTTTCTGGGCATGGCTGCGAACACTTTTGAAAAGAGTTTCGATGCTCTGGCCCGGCTTTCCCAGAAATTTTGTTAGCGAGGCGGAGTAAACTGTCAAACCTTCGGAACCAAACTCCCCCGCATAGGCGACAGTGCCGGGGGCAGTCGAAAAACTAATGAAGGTATTATCTCTCGGTCTAGGTGGGTCAAAGGCCCGAGTGTTTTGCAGCCTATTCCCACTTCTGCATGCATCGATAAGGACAATTTTAACACCCTTATAATTTGTTAAAAAACTGTCAAAAATGAGCGGCAAAGGAACTGCCACCTCATCGATCGTATAAAGCGCATTTGAAGAATTTATACTTGCGCCATGGCCGGAAAAGAAAAACAAAGATGTCGAGTCGCTTGGAGCGGTCAATAACGTTTTTTTAAATTTTTTCAGTGCTTCGATGAACTCACCAAAGTTCAAGTCTGTTTCCAATTGTACTTTGAATCCAAGGGTGCGCAGCTTTTTGGCTACCAATAAAGCGCTATTAATTGTCGACTTGAATGCTGTATTTTTTTGATAGGCCCCCATTCCAACAACAAATGCATATCGCTGTTTTCGGGGTGAAATCTCCAAGGCTTTTGAACGAGCTTTATGCGTACCATCCTTACCCAGAAGAAACGAAAACTCATCGTTCTGTTCTTTAATGAAACTTCGGTCGAGCATCGCGAAGCGCCGCGTTTGCGTCAGATAGTTTTCAAGGCCGCGGCGGAATGTCTCCTCAAACCTTACGGCGATCTTGGACCCGTTCAACGAATTGTCCATCCTGAAGGGGACAACTGCCATCCTTAGTCTTTTTAACTGAGGTGACTTACGAAAAGTGGCGACAGTCACGCTCAGCGTCACGCGGTAGAGTTCAGACCCCTGACGCCTTCCCTGAGACAGGATCTCGTAACGCTTAACAATCCCCTTTGTTTTCTTCGCAATTTCTTCCTGAAAAGATTTTTTGCCTTGCGAGACCTTTTGGCCATCCATTGTGCTGGATCTTACGTCGAGAGCGCTTCGAGCGCGGCTGGCGATCGCTGCGCCATTAACCTGCGTAATCGCGCTTACCAGCGCACGATTGATCGCCTGATTAATTGTTGTCCCATAACCGGTAACTTCGACAGTCTCTGAACCGACCCGTGCCTCACCCGCGGCCGGCAAAAGACAGGCAAAGGCCACAAATAGTAGCCCAACCACTGAACATTTTACACCAGCAATCACCAAGCGTTTCCTCTGACGATCACCAAAATATCCGCAACCTTGTAAGACCATGTTTTATCGCAGGCCTTTTTCCCTCATGGTGGCTGTTATTACTTCACCAGCTTTTTTTCCTGCAAGTGTTAATGCGTTAGTCCTGGCCGCATCCTCATTCGGGGCCAGCCCAGGATATTGCTTCGGCGGAATTGTTGCGACCTTTCTCGGCAAACGGCGGCTTATGTCGTAAACAGTTCCCTGAACGCGGACGATCACCATTTTCATTCCGCTCTGATGTGTCCGCGCCACGTCAGCCGTCATCGTTCCAATGGCAAAGTATTTTGCCTCACATCGACGTGACGCCTTAATCGCGCCTCGCCGTTGTTTGGATGTGAGCTCTTCTTCCTCGGTAAAGGTTTGGGCAATCGCTGCCATCTGCGGGCCATCACATTCACCCTCGACGTCTGCATATTCTGCGGCCTCATATCCGGCCTTGGAGAGCGGTTGCGAGAGGGCGCCGTTTGCTGCACTCGCACTAATCAATTTGTAGCGGGTTTCATTAGAGCGACGAAGGGTACTGCCGCTGGATTCTGAATTCGCTGTCGAGGTAACCGAAGCGCTCGTCTTTGATTTCGATTTTGATTTCTGTTTTGTCATTGAGATGGCTTTACCGCCTGACGCCATCGACTGCTCTTTTGCGGCAGATTTTGACTTTGATTTTGCTGCCGCCGAAGTTTGAAGGCCAGCTGTCGCTGATGCGGAACTCGTGCGTGTCGCGTCGAAAACCTTCTCAGAAACCGCCTGTCGAGCAACAAAAAGAGTAACGAAGACACTTCCCTCGCCAGAGGCAATTGGTTCCGGTTTATCCTTTATATTGAGGCTTGCCTTAAGCCGATCCATGTCAACGGTAATACAGTTTTTGGCGATGATTTTTTCACTGTCGGGGTCGTATTTGTAGCTGAAATTTTCTCTAACGTAGAAGTTCAGTTCACCCAATACCTTATCTTTGTTCTGCATATAGGCCCTTAAGAGCGGTACCTCCATTTTTTCGGCAAATGCCGTCCAGGCGGCCATCATGGACTTGGCTTTCGCCTTTTTTATATCGGCGTTGTCGGGTTCGTCGCCTTCATCTAGGCCATAAACCGAAATACTTGCGGTTCCATTGACGCAATTAGCGTTGGCGTCGCTCTGGGCTCCTACAAACGAGGCAATGAACACCAGGACGACCAGATATCTTGAGATCAATGGCAAGATTTTTGCGACTAAAGCAAACATGGTTGTCCCCTTTTTAAGCTCTGATAATTGACAGAGTATCGAAGTGTCTTGCGGGATGCGAGGGGATTAGGGAGACTTTGATTTGAACGCATTTTTTTACTCAAAATTGTCGCTTGACCCTGAACCAGGGTCCGCAAACCGCCAGTTCTGAACTCCGAGAGGAATTGTAAAGTGTCATCGAATAATAGAATTTCCCGACGGGATTTTGGAGCGATTGCCGCCGCATCCGGCCTCGGGCTGATTGCGAACTCGCCCATTCCCGCATTTGCCGCTCCGCAGAAGAGCATCATTTGGACTGGAGTAAATTTTATTCAAGACTGTGCGACGGGCAAAGACCTTAATTGCGAGGCCATTGACCGAAGCTTTCCCAACCTGGCGCCTCATTTTAAAGACAACAAAAAAAAGTTTTTTCTATATTCGAAGCTCCCCGGGACATGGGGAGCAGCCGTCGGAAAATCCAGACAACACAAATTGGTGTGGACAAATGAAAAAGCCTTTGCGGGAGATGAGGTTTTTAAAACCGACCTGGCTGTAATATTGGGGATCACGTCGGATCGAACCATCGCAACTAATTATTACCCGCCACCAAAAGACGTCACGTTTATGGTCTACGAGGTGCAAAGCTATCTGCTGGTTGTAGACGTAAAGGATTTTGAAATTGTCCAATCCTACCCGATCAGGATCCTTTCGATTGGTAAGGAGGCTGGCAAGAGAACCCCAATACAGATCAAAGAAGACCTCAAAAGTAAAATGTGGAGGTCATTATCTGGAGGGGACGACAAAAAAGCCGGTTCTCGCCGTGTTCCCGGAGAATTGCAGCGCGTCCTTTCCTCAATCGACTTCGACAACCTGAAAAAAGCAAACGTCAGGGTTACGAAAATCCTCTCCACATCGGGCGCAAAAAAATGGATTGGAAAGGCACACCCCCAATCGGCCGCTATCGACCAAAAAACTGCTGACAAAGATTTCAAGTTTCTGCTCGGAAACGCCGCCACAACGGCTATCTCTGAACATTTCGGGATTGGTATCCAGCCGTTTACCCCGAACGTATCGCTGGGAGTGGTCGTGCGAGATTGGGGAATGCTCACTCAAAAAGACCAAATGGTCACGCAAAAGCTCCTCAATCTCGGGAAGATTGACCTCGACATACGGGTGATTGTCAAAGGTGTAAGGTTCACTAACCAGAAGCAAGAAGGCTACAAGGATGTCTATCTAAAAAAATGCGTCATGGTTTATGAAATACAAGCCGGTCGCTACAAAAGGACGTTTGATGATAGCGGCACGATAGAACAATCTGCAGAACTCATCGGCGAGTTCATTCTAAAGCAGAACCTTCTCGCAATGTCACAGGAAATGACCACCGGTGTTTTTGATAACGATTGGTACTGGGTGTTAGACATGCAACAGCGGTTGCTTGACTGGTTTTTCCTTGCAATCGCTAAAAACAGAGATTTGTCTAGCCTGACCGAGGGACAGCGTGATCGTTATGAGGCAAGGGAATTTTTGACGAGAGTGTACACAAAAGATTTTGCGAGGTTTGAAAGAGAGGCCAAGGCATTCAGAGAAGCGTTGCTGACCGATCGGTGAACCTCAATCCAAATACTACCCAACGTCTAAACAGATTTACGGCGTCTGGGAGACTTCCGTAACCGCCGTTAATCAGCTTTTTGTTCTGGGTCAATTAAGTCCGCCGGTATATCGTTGCTTTTGAGCGGTTTTGCTTCCAGCTTGATTTTTTTCTTTGCAGTGTAAGTATCAATCGCCTTGTTAAGTTGGCAGGACAGACTTCTAGTTCTCTCAGCCGCCTTTAGGCCAGCTACTACTCCTCCAAGGAGGCTGCCGGAGCCGGGCGCGAGTGCCACTGTGTTTGTTGCCATTTTAAAAGCCTCGGTTGCCACATAAACTGCTCCCTGCTTCGCTTTTGTTGCTAACTTCAGACCCTCTGGCCCTAATTCTTTATTATTGTTTGCGATATGATTATTGAGTTCTTCGGCTACGTTATCTTCCATTGATATTACTTTATTCACCACTTGAGCGTTACCGTCCGCTTTATTTCGCAGGTCCTCAAGCGACCGGTTTTTTTCAGCCAGCTTTTTTCCGTAATCAAAGGCTTTTGCGACCATAATTTGTGAGTTTTGTCTGATGGTGGCAAGGCGTTTAATTTTCTTCTGAAGAGCGCCTTTGGCGCCTTTGTCGATTTGTTTTTGAAAAGCGGCGCGCATCTGCGCCGCCTGAGCAGCTAGTGACTGGTACCGCTTGTGGTCCTTGTACGCTGGATCCGTTGCAAAAAGTGTCCACAGCTTTTCGGGCTCATCCCACAAGTCTGGTGGTTGCTCGCCGTCTTCCTCTGCTTTTTCAATAATTTCGTTAACCCTTCGGTAGGCAGCGAAGACGAAGTTTGAGGCACCATTCACATCCTTAGGGTAACTCAAGCCTTTGTAAATTCTGAGGCCTCGTACATAAAGGGCGCCAATCGATTCCTCATTCCAAGCTGATTTTAGGTATGCTTCTACCGTGTCTTTGCTTTTAAGTTCGCCTGCGAAGTGCGCCAATGCTAATGCATAGCCAAATTTTGCGTCGGCCCTAACTTCACTATCTAAATCGCTATCATTCGCGGCTTTTCTAAGTCTGCCGGCAATGCGCAGCCGCTCTTTCGGTTCTTTGACCCAGAGTTCTATTTCAAATTTAATTTTTTTTGAGAGAAATGAGCCGGCGTAGAAACCTACGTTGTCCGCCCATTGAAGCCCATCAAACTCGGGAATAGGGGGGTTCATAATCGCAAGTGTGTTGGATCTACCGGCCGTTCCCGGGGTTACACCAATATCTTGCAGAACCCTGTCAGACCATTGATTAAGCGAGGACTTTGAGGCTTTGCCGTAAAGCGCCGATGTCTTTTTCGAGCCTTCACAAGCAAGCCTCAACGTACCGGAGCCTTGATAGGAGTCAGAATTACCCGGCGAGGCTTTGTCGCCGCCACCTAACATTCCTCCAGGCTTTCCGCTACCACCTAAGGGACCTCCGGGGTTTTTCCCACCAAAAAGGCCACCAAGGCCGGACCCCTTCGCGTCCTCCTTATTTTTGAGATCATTGAGTTCTTTGTCAGTTTCGCTGTCACCAGAAGATTGCGGCGGTGCCACCGTTTCCATCATTTTTTTCAGATTGAAAGCGTTTGCACTCTGACCCACTGGAACTGCGGAAAAGACGAGAAGACACACCAGTGCGCCGAACAAATGTTTGAGTTGCATTGTGCTTCCTTTCACGGATGAATAGCAGATTTTACAACCAATGAAGTATTACCTGCAACGAGCACTGAATGTGCTCTTACGCAAACCGCGGCGGATAGAAATGCCTTCGGTCGGGACCATGACAAAATCAAATAAAGAAAAGTCGAACGACGTAGCCGAGATAATTGCCGCGCTCTAGGCGACAAAGCTGAAATATCTCAAGATTGATTTTAATCGTCACGGCAATTTAAGGGTCAGGGTTCGCCGGTGCAGAAAATCAATCGCTGCTACATTTGGCTGGAGTACCGATAAACAAGCTGACGTTTACAAGGCCGAGGCGAATAAAACGAAACTGGAGACGAGTGGACTAGAGCGTATTAGAAACGTATCTAGAGCACCCGCCCCCAGCAAAATGGTACACCCCTCCGATTAATCTCAGAAATCTAGGGATCGGTGAAGGGGGGTGGCTCCTCGGGAGGGGATGCCAAAACTAGCCCAAAACAATGGGTTAGCTGAGGGTGTGCCATCGATCCCTTCATCAATCTCGCGGAGATTGAGCTATGAGGTGCTGGTTTGAGGGAGCCGCCAAGCTGGCAATTCCGCTTATGGAGATTGGCCTACTGTTTTCGATCTTATTGGCTTTGGGGGGGTGCATCTCTGAAAGACGTGGCACACGGCAAGCTCACATGCACTACTGTGCAATTAGCTCAGTGTACAACTGATTGATTAGTATAAGACCTTATCAAACACCCAACAATTCCCTGAACCGCGCGTCCAATGGGTTGAATATTGGCCGGTTCTGCTCCGGCGAGCTTTTGTATGTTCAATCAGTTTGACCGGGCGCCTGCGATAAGACGCCATAATAATACTTCACATACAAAATATTGATACCCCACATCCATATTGTATGATGATACATGGAATGGTGGGCGAGTGTGTTGACCGCCCTGGGGAGACCAAACAAATGCTTTCAGCTGAAGAAAACGATATTCTTACTAAAGTCGGTCCAGACAGCGATTGTGGACGTTGGCTACGTTCATTCTGGTTTCCGATAGCACTGTCGGACAATCCGGTTGGTCCCACTGCACAACTTCAGCTTGATGAGCCTTTTCTTTATAATGATCGACCGGGTACAGCTACTTCTTTCGGTCAAAAAGCCGCCACGTTTGAGGGAAACCCTCTCGCGGTGCGCATACTTGGTGAGGATCTCGTTTTGTACCGTGACCTCTCAGGCGACCTAGGTTTAATGGATATCAATTGCCCTCACCGTAATAGTTCACTGGAGTATGGCCGGCCGCGCGAAAGGGGTCTGGCTTGCCCCTATCACGGTTGGACTTTTGATAATGCCGGCGAATGTCTCGCCATGCCCGGGGAACCGAAAAACAGTAACTTTAAGAATAAGGTGACGATCAAGGCATATCCCGTTAGGGAGCAAGGTGGCCTAATCTGGACCTATATGGGTAGTGGCGAAGCTCCGATGCTTCCTCAGATTGACGTGATTGCTGCGCGGGGCGGGGTACGGATTGTAGAAAATTTCTGTTTATGGCCGGCTAATTGGCTACAGATAGTAGAGAACTCCGTCGACCAAGTTCATACCGGCATTCTTCACGGCGAGGGATCGACACGGGCCGACGTGTGGAGCCAGATACCCGAGGTCGACTGGCATCCGGACGACTTCGGGATCCAAACTGTGCAAATACGAGGAGATTACGGACGCACTAATTACCTCCGTTTTCCAACTACGATCCTTCTGAACCAACCTTGGCCGGGTGGAAAGTTTAACTGGCCAAGATATTCAGCGATATTTCGGACCCCTGTTGATGATAATCACACATTACTATTTCACGTTACACACGTGCCCGAAGTGAACGGAAAATCACCAGAACTACCCGAAGGAATGGAGTTTCCAGCCGCTGGTCAAGTTCAGACATTGTTCGAGCAAGACTATCGCGCGATCGTAACCCAAGGGCGGCCGGTGGACCGGACGATTGAGCGGCTTGGTGTTACCGATCGGGGCATCATACTGCTTAGGAAGATGGTCATGGAAGGGATTGACGCGGTACGACGGGGCGAGGAACCAAAGGGAGTACTGAGGGGTGCCGAAGGCGAGCAAATGCTTGTGTCGGCGGAAAAAGTAACAGATGCACTCATGAATACCGAAGCAGCAGAATAATAATTATTCATTCACGTTCTTTAAGGAAAACTCTTTTTAAAAGAGAACGCTGACACTGAAAGCCCCGGATACCTCGGCGTGAGCTAATACATTAGGCCTTTTGCCAGCCTTAGTGATTACAACAGAGGCGACCACTTTGCTGGAGGTAAATGTCGCCGGGGGTTCACGCTGGCAATATAAAATTGCACCAACCAAGCGAATTAGAGAAAACTAGGGGCGAGTGGACTGGAACGCATTAGAAACGTATCTGGTACACTCGCCCCCAGCAAAATGGTACACCCTTCCGATTAATCCCAGAAAACGAGGGATGGGTGAAGGGAGTGGCTCCCCGGGAGGGACTCGAACCCCCGACCCAGCGGTTAACAGCCGCTTGCTCTACCAACTGAGCTACCGAGGATCATTGCGGTGACGGCATATAACATCGGACGATCTGTGTTTCCACCCCTTAGCGACAAATTTGCGCAATAGATATTGCGATTTTGTTAATCGGAGCGCTGCGGCATCCGCCTGTTAACGAAGCACGGTAACCAGGTCATGCTACTTGGAGATTACATCGCTTTCGATATGGACCCGGTGTTGAGGGAAGGGGATCAATATGTTGGCGTCGTCACAGGCTTCCTTCAGCGCTTTGTTCAGTTTGTCGAAGACGGTCCAATTATCTTCCGTATTTCCCCAAACACGAACGCATATGTTCGCCCAACTGGCCGCCATTTCACCCACTACGTAATAGGACCCCGGGTCTCTCAGGCTTAACGGTTATTTATCGAAGACCTTTTGCCCGTTTCGATAACAGGATTGATGCTATCACTGTATCCGATCGCGAGGACCATTTGGTCATGGGGCGTCGAAGTGCGGCTGAAATTGGTTGGCGCCCCGACCCCGAGCTGGCTATTTGGCGCAACGATGAAAATACCTTCGGCGGTTGTAATTTCTGTCGTAAACAGTTCCAAGTTGACTACCCCGCCGAATAGCCACCGCCCTCGATGAAATCACAGGCGCCGAAGGGCCCAAAAATTATCAGCATCACACCGGCGGCCACGTTCGAAAGCGTTCCCCTGCAGTGCGAGGCCAATGGCTACGCCGGCATTTTTGGGTCAATTAAAGGACATGGCTGCGGTGTCAAAGAAAGCGGCGATAAAACGGCGCATAGGCGAAGAGGGCTGCAATGCTCAGTCCTAACATCAGTCCGCCAAAAGGGATCGCCGAGCCGTCATGAAGCGCCCCTATCGCAACCGCTGCAATAGCGCCGGCCGTGGTCTGATAGAACCCGATCAGTGACGATGCCGCGCCTGCATTTTCCGGAAACGGTGCGACTGCGGCCGCCATCGATTGCGGGTAATGAAGACCGTGACCGAACATCCACACCAGTGCGGGTAAGGCCACCGCAAGCCCGGTCCGGATTTGCATGTATCCTAACAACAGGATCATAGCCGCTGCGACGATAGCGATGGCGCTACCCGAGATAATGAGCTTGTGTGGTCCGATACGGGTACCCAGTCGCCCTGCGAAGGCTGCCCCAGCCATAAAACCGGCGGATCCGAAGGCGAACAAAAGGCCTCCGATATCAGGGCGAATGCCGTACCCGTCGACGATGACCAGCATGCTGCCGGACAGCCAGACGAACATGGCGGAATACATCAATAGGTTCGTAATGCAGTTCAGCGCAAACTGTGGATTGGGTGTTAGCCGCACGTAAAGTGCAAACGTTGTGGACAGTTTAAAGGATGTGGGGGCGCTCTCCGGCCGGGTTTCCTTAAGGTAGACAAATACCGCAGCGATCGTCACGAGTGCATAAACGGCGCAAAAGAAAAAAGATGCCTGCCAGCCCTTCCATGCAACTAGGATACCCCCGATAGCGGGCGCTCCGATGGCGAATATTCCGAAAGCCGACATCACGTAGCTCATTACCTTCCGCGAACCGTCCACGCCGTATAAATCGCGGATGACTGCCCGAGCGAGAGCCGGGGCAGCGGCTGCAGCTGCCCCCTGCAGCGCTCGCGCGCACAGAAGGGTTTCGAACGTCGGAGCGAAGGCACAAAGGACTGTTGCTACGCAATATAGGCTCATCGCGATCAACAGAACGGGGCGTCGTCCGAAGCGGTCGGCGATTGGGCCGTAGACGAGCTGCATAAAACCGAAGGCGAAGACATAGGTGCTGAACACCAGATTAGCGCTGCTGGTGCTGACCCCGAAGAAATCCCGGAGCGCCGGGACACCCGGCGCCAGCGTGTCCGTACTGACCGGATTGGCCGCAACCAGAAGGGTAAGGACCGCTCCGATAACGAAGACGCCGGGAGCGGTAGCTGACTTGTTCAAATGTCTGGTTCCTGCAACGACCTAGCCACGCTTGTCGATAAAGCGTTGCTGTTTCACCTGTAACTGAAATTCCTGTTCGAGCGTGCCGGGGATGAGCATTTCGACTTCTGCAGATACTTCGAATATCTGGCGAACCTGCTTCTTCAGCACATCGATTGTTTCTTCAGGGAAAGCGTCAGTGCCGAGCTCGATCGAAATCGTCATGCTGTCGAGGGTCTCTGTTTCGGCGACTTCGACCTTGAAATCATTGATCGCCAGCTGCCGCAGCATAAAGTCCTCGAAATCGGCATGATTTATATTCACGCCCCGAACCTTGAAAAATCCGGACGTGCGCGCCGCGTGGCGGATCATGGGATAGACGGATAGCGGGCCGTCCGTCGCACCCCTCTCGATATACGATACATAGTCGCCCGTTTCCCAACGAAGGAACGGCGTCATCTCTACGTTCCAAAACGGTGTGAATACCAGAATGCCGTTTTCGCCCTCCGCGACCGGCTCACCGGTGTTTTCATCAACGACTTCAAGATCGAACATATCAGTCCAGTAATGCATGCCGTCATGATAACTGGACTCGCTCGCCATGAACGATCCTTCTGTGCAGCCGAACTGATCGTAGAGTTCCGCGCCCCATAACGCCTCGATGCGTTCCCGTTTTCCGGGGGAAACAGGCTCGGCGGCTGTCAAAAAGGTTTTAACCGAACTATTTGCGAGATCGAAGCCCATCCGTTCAGCCACCTGGGCCAGCTGTAAGCCGTAGCTGGCCATCCCGCAGAACACGGTCGGTTTTAGGGTCCGGATTAGGTCTACCTGTACTTCCGATGGTGTTGAATTCCCGGCGCCGCACCAGTTCACGCCGACACCCATCTGCTGGGCGGTCCGGCAATAGACCTGACCAACCGGATGTATGCCCAGCGGAAACGAGACATGCGCAAGGTCGCCTTTCTTTATGCCGGCGGCTTCCCATGCCCGTCTGAATCCTTCCCGGGCGAGACGCAGATCGTTGAACGACCGAGGATAAAACAGCGGTTGTCCTGTCGAGCCGCCGGATCGCCAGAACTCGATAACTTCGTTGCGCGGTCCGACGCAAAAAACGTCATGAAAATCCTCAGCAGGAATGGCGCGGAGCTCGTCCTTTGTCAGTATCGGTACCTTTGCCCATTCTTCCGGTTCATGCAGATGATCGAGATTGATGTGGTCGAGCTTGCCTGCAAAAAAACGTGACCGTTTTGCCTGCTCGATGGCGCGCCGACGGCCCTGCTTGCTGATTTCCGCGATCCGTGCGCGCGATTCGACGGGAAAGGGAAGTTCGGGTGTTTCCCACATTTCCCCTATCCTTCGTCCCGCTCGCCCAGTTCTTTCGCCCGTTCTCGGAGGATAAACTTTTGTATCTTGCCGGTTGAGGTTTTCGGTAGGGGACCGAAAACAACCGTACGTGGTACTTTGAACCGCGCCATGTTCTCGCGGCAGAACTCAAATATCTCTTTGTCAGTCGCGTCCTCGCCTTCCCTCAGCGTCACGAAAGCACAGGGACTCTCGCCCCATTTCGTATCCGGCCTAGCGGCGACAGCGGCTTCGAGAACTTTGGGGTGCTTGTACAATATACCTTCAACCTCGATCGAAGAAATATTCTCGCCGCCGGAAATGATGATGTCCTTGGAGCGGTCTTTTAGTTCGATATAGCCGTCTTCATGCCAGACGCCGAGATCGCCGGAATGAAACCAACCGCCGGCAAACGCTTCTTCAGTTGCCTTCGGATTCTTGAGATAGCCTTTCATCACGTCGTTTCCACGCATGAAAATCTCGCCCATGGTTTCACCGTCCTGCGGGACCGGTTCCATGGTTTCGGGGTCGCCGACCATCAGCGCCTCCAGGACGTGATAACGCACCCCCTGTCGCGCTTTCAGCGCCGCCCGGTCAGCGATTGGCCGATCGCCCCATTCACCTTTCCATGCACTGACCACCGATGGCCCATACGTTTCCGTCAGTCCGTACACGTGGGTGACATTGAAGCCTTGGCTTTCCATGGACTCGATCACCGCGGCGGGCGGGGCGGCGCCAGCGGTCATCGCTTCGACGTTGTGATCGAATGGCTTTTTCTGACTGTCTGGCGCATTTGCGATCATGTTGAGCACAATCGGCGCACCGCAGAAATGGGTGACGCCGTGCTCAGAGATGGCGTCGAAAATCGGTTCCGCTTCGACACGACGCAGGCAGACATTGGTTCCGGCAAAGGCCGCTACCGTCCATGGGAAACACCAGCCGTTGCAATGAAACATCGGGAGGGTCCACAAGTAAATCGGGTGAGGAGGCATTGCCCAGACCAGCGCGTTGCCGATGGCGTTCAAAAACGCACCGCGATGATGATAAACGACACCCTTCGGATTGCCGGTCGTTCCAGACGTGTAGTTCAGCGAACAGGCGTTCCATTCGTCGGTGGGCCATGCCCAGTCGTATTCCGGATCACCAGCGGCGATGAAATCCTCATATTCGACCTCACCCAGCAACTCGCCGCCTTCGTAGGTGACGTCGTCGACGTCAATTACAAAGGGTTTGTCGTCCAATTGGGCCAGCGTGCTTTTGATCGTCTCCGAAAATTCACGATCGGTAAGTAAGACTTTGGCCTCGCCATGCTGCAGGATGAACGCGATCGCATCGTTATCCAGGCGGATGTTCAGGGCGTTCAGAACGCCTCCCATCATCGACACGCCGAAATGCGCTTCCACCATCGCCGGTACGTTTGGCAGCATTGCCGCGACGGTCTCGCCGGGTTTAAGTCCATGCCTTTCCAAAGCGCTGGCTAGACGCCGTGATCGCATATAGGTCTCGGCCCAGGTTCTCCGAATATTTCCGTGGATCACCGCAGTGCGGTCGGGATATGTGGCGGCAGTGCGTTCGATAAAGCTCAGCGGCGTCAACGACTGAAAGTTCGCCGGGTTCTTCTCTAGGTTAGTCTCGAATGGATTCGCCACGTCGCAATTCCCGTGTTGCATTGTCTCTCCTGACTACAATACGGACAACGTGACACAGAACAAGAAGCTCCCAGAAAATTGAATAGCCCATCCGTCAGCTTGTTGTAGACTCTGCTGCTTAAAAGAATTCGTCTCAAGGTCGGGTTAAAATACCGGGGGTACCGATGCGCGATCCGATATTTCTTCTACTTGCACTGGTCGGATAATTTATTTTCACAGCGGCGCCCGCCTAGGCTAGATATCCAATGGGATGCCTAGGCAAGTATTACGATAAAAAGATAGCCAAAAAACAGAACGCCGATCGCGAAAAAAACAGCGCCGACCAAAGAGTTTTTCTCTCGCAGCCTTATGAGGAAATGAAGATCCCAGGGGCCCCGTTGTTTCATGGGTGTGATGATCCACTCTTTTGGGGAAAAATGTTGGAGGCCCGGAGCGGGTCCCTTCAACTCGCCCATTTCAATGGGTTAGCATAGAGAAAGACACCGAATCCTGTTAGCGATCTCGCGGAGATTGAACTATGAGGTTTTGGTTCGAACGCTTTGCCGAGCTGGCAATACTGCTATCCGGCATCGGTCTTTTCCTGTCCACCCTGATCGCCTTTGGTGAGGTTCACCCATTAGCGGCGAAGCGCAGGGTAAGCTAACGCCCGATTACCAGGCAAGCGGTTCGATGATTGCTACCCTAGCTGGCATGAGCCCGTACCAGACGCCGAATGATTGTCTCAAGCGAGCGTTCAATGCTGTCGATAATGGCGGCGTTTATTACGGCGAGCGCGAGTACATCGAAGCAGCTGAATGGGGCAACAAACATTAGGGCGACATCCTCCAGGGAACGATGCAGAAGTTCTCCATTGAAGCGGATATAGAAATCGTTCAGCCGTTAGCGCATTCGACCTTACCCCTCGCGGTTAGTCTGGACGGGATCGGCCACTGCAATGATATAAAATTTACAACTGACCCAAACCAGAACGTTAATGGTATAGGCCGAAAATTCTGCCTAATCTGTGCCGCTGAATAGCGGGAGAAAGGCGCGTGAAGGGAAATTCGAAATAGCGCTATTTTTACAAACGTGCAAAAGGGGATAAAAATGCATCGTTTCATTTTGTTATCGACGACATTGACCTCACTGATGAGTGTTTCAGCGTGCGTTACGTCCCCGATTGAAAAACCAGCCTACAAAAGCGAAACGTTGGTGTTTTCCAGTGCAAGCCGAGGTCAAGAAAAATCCGTTGTGGCAATGATTGCCACGCCTTTTGGCCCAAAAGACAAGCTACCTCTAATTATCACTCAACATGGTAGCAACCGGGATGGTGTTATTTTCCCCGGCGGAGTGGGTCGAACAGATGAATATTCTTCGCGTCTGATGCGGGAGGGGACGAAACGGGGTTTCGCAGTTGCCGCTCTTGATGCGTTCTATAAAACCTCTCTCAATCCGCAAGATAAAGGGAAATTTCCGAACGCTCATAATTATGCTCTGGATCTAAAAGAAATCTTAGCCAAGGACCAACGCTTCGATCCCAACAACTTCTTCTACACCGGATTTAGTTACGGTGCAGGGCAGGTAAATAAGTCAGTTGATATTAGGACGGATTTTAAATTTCTTCCTTGGCGCGCCGTTGCAGCTGCCGAACCCGGTTGCAACATAATTCCAGAACCCGCGAAAGTTCCATTCCCCGTTTTGATGATCAAAGGCTCGGAAAGCCATTATCATATCGAACCATGCCAGTATTTCGCACGACTACTTAAATCTGCGGGCGTGAGTATTGAATTGACTATTATAGAAGGCGCCAATCACTTTTTCAGCACAGATGGCCGTATTGTTGAGGGGAAGGCTGTGAACGGATGCCGCTTCAACCCGGTCATCCGGAAAAAAGACAGGTTCGAATTTGCAGATGGGACTCCAGCCACACGCGCTTCTATTCGGCAAAAATGCTTTACTAATACGGGTGGTGCGGGAAAGAACCGGTTGCTCCTGGATGGCGTTATTGAACGGGTTCTCCGGTATTTCGATAGACATAAGACGTGATATTTGGTGGCTGCGGTATTTCGTGGCAGACCGAATTCCTCTGAATAAGCGGCAGGAAAGGTGAAGGACGCTAGAGAGGAAAAATTTGAGAAAGGCGCGTGAGTATGGGTGCGACCATCACAATACTCCGGGGTTTTCTCTTACTTGAGCCCCAAGCTATGAAGGTTACGACCTTTTAAAATGTAATATTTCAGAACGGCGATATTACAATCGGCGTTTGGCTAGATATTCTCGAAGCTGAGGAGCTATTAACCCGAATAGGCGAATAAAAGAGATATAGCAACGAGTGGACTAGAACGTCTCGAAAACAAAAGTGTCCTACCTGTTGCTGAAAAAGTATCCTACCCCGCAACTAAATCCCAGAAAATAAGGGATCGCTGACAGGTATTGGAGGCCCGGAGCGGATTCGAACCGCTGTACACGGATTTGCAATCCGCTGGATAGCCTCTCTCCCACCGGGCCTTGAGGGGACAAGGCGGGCTATATAAGCGCGGTACCAATGCCGGTCAACATCCGGATTCTCACTTGGAAATGTAGTTGCCGCCACACACGGGGTATTATACTTAACGCGCTTATAGCCTTCGACGTACAATTTGCCCGCAGGTAACAAGATTCGTGCGAGAATTATCGCTCGGAGTGACAGGGTTAAACCAGGAAGCGAATATTGGCAGATGCCAGATTTTGAGAGCCTCAGGCAGACAATGGTGGATACCCAGCTTCGGACCAACAAGGTCACGGACGACCGTATCCTCGCGGCAATGGGCGAGATCCCGAGGGAGAATTTCACACCGGACGACCGTTCGGCACTGGCCTATATCGACGAGGACATTCCGCTCGGTGCCGGAAGGTGCATGGTCGAACCCATGATACTGGCGCGCATGATCCAGACGACTGAAATCGATGCCGACGACGTGGTACTCGATGTCGCGAGCGGGTCGGGATATTCGGCGGCGGTGCTTAGCCGGATCGCGCGCGCAGTCGTTGCGGTTGAGTGCAATTCCGATTTGGTTCGAAAATCATCGGAACTGATGATGGAACTTGGGATGGATAACGTGGTGGTAGAGCAGGGACCCATTGAATACGGCTGGCCAGATCAGGCACCGTACGACGTGATAATTGTGAACGGTGCCTGTAGTGACGTGCCGGACACGCTGTTCGAACAGCTGGCCGAAGGCGGACGGCTATGTGCAGTTACGGTTGGCAAATCCGGTGTCGGTTCGGCTCGGCTCTGGACCAAGCAGAACGGGCACGTGTCGAACAGGTCTCTGTTCGATGCCAATATTCCAGGGCTTCCCGAGCTTCAACGCGAAGCAGGGTTTTCTTTCTGATGAATTACTCAAAAATATGTTTTTCGCTGGCGATTGCCGTCGCAGGCGTTCTTCCCGCTGGAGGGGCATCGTCCCAAACACTAGAAGAGACCCTGGTCAGGGCGTATGAGGAAAACCCGACGTTGCGGGCAGAGCGCGCCCGGCTACGGGCAACCGATGAAGGGGTCACCCAAGCGTTGTCCAATTGGCGTCCTACCCTGCAGGTCAGCGGCAGCTACGGCTGGAAAAGATCCGACAGTACAACTACAGGGCCCGCCAACAAAGAAGGTGAGGTAACCGATCCTGTGATTGGCACCCTGACGGTGACCCAGCATCTTTATCGCGGCGGGCGAACCGTTGCCGCAACCAATGAAGCAGATAACAACGTCAGGGCCGATCGCGCACGTCTGGCCTCTGTCGAGCAATCGGTATTGCTGAGCGCGGCGACGGCCTATGCGGATGTCGTCAGGGACCAGGCGGTGCTAAAGCTCAACAAGAACAACGAACGGGTCCTGCAACGTCAGCTCGAAGCGACAAAAGACCGGTTTGGTGTTGGGGAAGTAACCCGCACCGATGTATCCCAGGCTGAATCGCGATTTTCCCGTGCCCGCGCAGACCGGATTTCAGCGGAAGGCAGCCTGACGGATTCGCGGGCGGCATACGAAAACGCTGTTGGCGAATTGCCGAAGTTATTGGAACCGGCGCAACCGCTAACCGATCTGCCGACATCGCTGCAGGAATCCGTAGACCGTGCGAAATCCAGTAATTTCGGCGTTATCCAGACCCGTTTCATCGAAAAAGCGGCGCAAAATAATGTTCAAGAAATAACCGGCGAATTGCTGCCGACGCTGACTTTAAACGGCTCTGCCCGGATCAGTGAGGAAACATCCACGCGGCGCAGTGAAGCGCAGACATTGTCGGTAACGGCCCAGATATCGATGCCGCTTTACGCGTCCGGGTCCGTTTCGTCGAGGGTTCGTGCCGCCAAACAGGTGGTGTTGCAGCGCCGGGACGAATTCAACCAAGCGGTTCGCGACGCGACCGAAGACGCAACGGAAGCTTGGCAGGTTCTCGAAACGGGCCGCGCCCAGATCCAGGCCTTAAGTTCCGCGGTGCAGGCGGCCGAGATCGCCCTTGAAGGCGTTCGCGAAGAAGCCAACGTCGGATCTCGAACATTGCTTGATGTTCTCGATGCAGAACAGGAACTCCTGGATGCCCGGGTTGGCCTCGCGCGGTCGATGCGCGATGAACTGGTTGCGACTTACCAGCTGCGCCGGGCGGTTGGCGACCTTACTGCTGCGAAACTCAGTTTGCCGGTGGATTTATACAATCCGGAGACACATTATCGCCGCGTACGGGGCAAATGGTGGGGTCTGACCGCCGATGACGGCAAATAACCGCCATTTTGCGGGCCTACACAGAAAGATTTTTGTTTAATTTTGGTTTATCGTTTACCGTCAACTAATCGATAACCTTTCGTCCTAATTGGGGGTAGTCGTTCTATGAGCGACCCGAACGCTGAACAAGAACCGTCAATGGAAGAGATACTCGCGTCTATCCGGCGCATTATCTCGGAAGACGGAGAAGAAGACACAGCGGAACAACCTGGGCTGAAACCCGAACCCGAACCGCCAGCGGGGCACGAAGAAGGGGTGCTGGAGCTCACGGACGAGGTTCAGGATGACGGGACCGTGGTGAATCTCAAGACGGGCGAAGAAGTATCCGAGGAACCGGTCGAGGAAGAAGACGTCGGGCTGGAAATGATCGACGCCGAGGGAAAACCTGAACCGGAGCCTGTTATCGAAGCTGCCGCCGAGGCGGTCGCAGCCGAAAAACTGGTCTCCGAGATACCGGGCATGGAATCGGTCTCTGCGCTCTCGGGACTTGCCGCCGCCGTCAATAACCATCGGCGCGCGGTGGATCCCAGTATCGGAGCAAGAACTATCGAAGATCTCGTCAAGGAGGTTATGAGGCCGATGATCCGGGAATGGCTGGACGACAACCTGCCGGCCCTAGTTGAGCGGCTGGTCAGCCGGGAAATCGAGCGTCTCACGCGAGAGGCGGAGGAAATTTCGCAGCGCTAAATTGGGCCGCGGCGCCAAAGACCGGACGTCGATCCAATCAGAAATTAAGCCCTTGAATTCGAGCACGTTGTCGCTAGCTTCGACAACGTTACGAATTGTCGGCTCATTGGTGCGGCCGGCGGCAAATTATCTTTGGGATAACGATGCAAAAGACCTATCAGCCCGACGCCGTCGAGGCACGGATTTACGCACAATGGGAAGAAAACGGATCGTTTGGGTGCGGGCATACCCGCAGCGCAGAGGCCACAAACGCCTCGTACTCCATCGTTATACCGCCGCCGAACGTGACCGGCAGCCTGCACATGGGCCATGCGCTCAACAATACACTGCAGGATATATTGGCGCGGTTCGAACGCCTGCGCGGGAGGGATGTTCTTTGGCAGCCGGGCACTGACCACGCCGGTATCGCCACCCAGATGGTCGTCGAGCGACAGCTTGCCGAGGACGGCAAGACCCGCCATGACCTTGGTCGCGATGCTTTCATGGATCGTGTCTGGGAGTGGAAAGCGGAGTCCGGCGGCACGATCATCGGTCAACTTCGTCGTCTTGGTGCATCCTGCGACTGGCAGCGCGAACGCTTCACTATGGATGACGGTCTGTCTGCCGCCGTCCGAAAGGTCTTTGTAACCCTACGCAAGGAAGGCCTGATTTATCGTGACAAACGCTTGGTGAACTGGGATCCCAAGCTGCACACCGCAATTTCCGATCTTGAGGTGGAACAGCGCGAGATAAACGGAAACCTCTGGTATTTCAAATATCCCGTCGAGGGAGACAACGGCAGTTTCATCACCGTCGCCACCACCCGGCCAGAGACGATGCTGGGGGATACCGCCGTCGCGGTTCACCCGGAAGACGACCGCTATGCCGATCTGGTCGGGAAGAACGTTGTCCTGCCAATCGTCGGCCGTCCGATACCGATCGTTGCCGACGAATATTCCGATCCCGAAAAAGGATCTGGAGCAGTGAAAATAACGCCGGCGCACGACTTCAACGATTTTGAGGTCGGCAAGCGTCACGAACTTCCAATGATCAGCATCTTCGATATCGACGCAAAGCTGAATGAGGAGGTGCCAGAACACCTGAGGGGCCTGACGAGAGAAGACGCACGGAAAAGGGTCGTCGAAGAAATGGACTCCCTCGGACTGCTCGAGAAGATCGAAGACAACCCGATGACAGTCCCTTACGGCGACCGATCCGGCGTCGTAATCGAACCCCGTCTCACGGATCAATGGTTCGTGGATGCGGAGACGCTTGCGAAACCGGCGATAGAGGCGGTTGAAAAAGGCGACATCCGGTTTGTACCCAAACACTGGGAAAACACCTATTTCGAATGGATGCGGAACATTCAGCCGTGGTGCGTTTCCCGTCAGATTTGGTGGGGGCATCAGATCCCGGCCTGGTACGGACCCGACGGAGAAATTTTCGTGGAGATGACGGAAGAAGAAGCTCAGGCCGTGGCCGATGAGCATTACGGCAAACCCGTCGAGCTGGAACGCGATCCCGACGTGCTCGATACATGGTTCTCGTCCGCGCTGTGGCCGTTTTCGACTCTTGGCTGGCCAGAAGAAACACCCGAGCTTGCGCATCACTATCCGACCAGCGTTCTGGTCACCGGGTTCGATATCATTTTCTTCTGGGTCGCCCGGATGATCATGATGGGGCTCCATTTCAGAGACGGCGTGGTCCCGTTCCGCGACGTATACATCCACGCGCTTGTCCGCGACGAGGATGGACAGAAAATGTCGAAGAGCAAGGGCAACGTCATGGACCCGCTCGAGCTAATCGACCAGTACGGCGCCGATGCGTTGCGCTTCACTCTAACCGCGCTTGCCGCGCAGGGCAGAGACATCAAGCTGTCGGCGGGTCGTATAGAAGGATACCGGAACTTCGTGACGAAAATCTGGAACGCTGCGCGGTTCACCCAGATTAACGGATGTAGCTCGGTCACCGATTTCGATCCTGCAGCGTGCGGGCTCACGGTCAATAAGTGGATCGTCGGCGAAACCGCCCGGGCCGGCGCGGATATTTCACAGGCGCTGGAAGGCTATCGCTTTAACGACGCAGCACAGGTCGGCTACCAATTCGCCTGGCACCAGTTCTGCGACTGGTATCTCGAATTCACCAAACCGATCCTGCAGAACGGCGATGAGAGGTCTCAGGCCGAAGTCCGGGCGACGACGTCTTGGGTGCTCGACCAACTGCTGAAATTTCTCCATCCGATTATGCCGTTCGTAACTGAGGAACTCTGGGAACAACTTGCCCCGGAGCGGGGGCGAGACGGTTTATTAATAGACAGCAGCTGGCCCGATCTCGGCGACCCGCTGCGTTCGCCGGAAGCGGAGGAAGAAATGGCTTGGCTGATCCGAATGATCGGCGCAATCCGGACGGTCCGCTCCGAAATGAACGTCCCGCCGAAAGCGGAACTTGCCGTGACTGTGGCTGGAACGTCGGATGCGACACAGGCACGCCTTAAAACGCACGATACGCTGCTCCGGCGCCTTGCGAGGCTTGTCAGCGTCGAGCTTGTAGAAGAAGTACCGTCCTCCGGCACTGTACAGGTGGTGGTGGACGAAGCCACTGCCGCGCTTGCCGTGGGCGACGTAATCGACATTTCAAAGGAGACTAGCCGGCTGAAAAAAGAAATCAGCAAGGTCGAAGGCGAAATCGGCAAAATCGAAAAAAAGCTGGAGAATATGAATTTCATTGCGAAAGCCCCGCCGGAAGTCGTCGAGGAACAGCGCGAGAGGGCGGCCGAGTACAGGCAGTCGCACGACAAGCTATCGGAAGCGCTGAACCGGCTCTCGACGCTTTAAGTCCTTACCGACGCAGTCAGCGATCAGCCGCTCGCTGCCGGCAGCACTTCGGTTCTCCTATGATCTGATCGTCTGTTTCATGGAAGATAGCGGCCTAGCCTCCACCTGCTACCTTGTGTAAATCGCGGCGATAAATCTTTTGCCCTTCATTGTGTTTCTGTTCAATCTGCTGGGGCAGGCCAGTTAAGGCGACTATACAGTTGGGCGTCGAGAATCTCTCGATGTTCGCGATTTCGCTGTTCCACGTTTTTCCGACCCTTGCCCGCGGCTCTGGGATGTTGTTCCAGGCGGTATCGCGGCGTGCCTTCTGTTGACAGACGCGATTAAACTTTTTTCTTTCTACCTTGAGAGCTTTGCGTCCTATTCCGGGATTTACGGAAGCCCCAGCGTCGTGATTTCGTCGATGATCATTTTCTATATAGTGGGCGCCATTCTGGTTCTGGCGTCAGAATTCAACGCTTTCCGCGTGGATCGGTGACAGACGGAGAGGGAGAAAAAGAGAAAATGACACGGATAAGAATCGGAACCTCCGAGAAAGGCGGAACCTTCTGGACCGAGGGAGAGGCCATTGCGACCTTACTTGAACGCGATTGCGGGGTCGCTTCCGATATTCTGGATGCAGAACAGGCCAGCATCGAAAATGCGCGCCGGCTCGATTCTAGGTTGATCGAGTTCGGCTTCATGGCCTCAAATTGGATCGGCCGTGCGTATCGTGGGGATGCGCCGTTTGAAGGGCCGGTCGGGATCCGAATGGTTGCGCCAGCAAATTCCGGGGCGATGTTTTTTATCGCCCGCGCTGATGCGGGGCTAGGAAACGTTCGGGACCTCATCGGAAAACGCGTGTCGATCGGGCCCGAAGGCAGCGGGATGGTTCAACACATTCACACCATGTTTGGCGTCCTCGGTATTTCATTTGACGATTTCACGCCGGTCTATCTGTCCTTCGAAGACGGCGGCAAGGCGCTGGAGGCCGGCGACGTGGATGCGCAGTGGCAATGTCCGTATCCCAACGCCGTGATGCGCGAAATCAGCGAACGGATGGATGTTTGCGTGCTTGAATACGATTCCCCCGATCTTGCGGCGATACTCGACTGTGTCGATTATTACAGGCCGATGACAATGCCGTCAGGCTTTTTCAGGGGTGTTGAACGGAAGACGGAGCAGCTTGCCGTCGTCAATATCGTTGCGGCACACGAAAGCACCGATGCAGAGATCGTCCGGCAGTTCGTAGCAACCATGCTCGCAAACCTCGAAGAATTGGCCGAAATCAACCCGCTGTTTGAAGGGCTCGACAGCATATTCGAACCATTGAAATCCGATGGCACCGCCGCGATAGAGTTCGGCGGCACACCCCTTCATCCAGGAGCGCTGCAGGCATACCGGGACGCAGGGTATCTGTCCTAAAACCGCGCCAGAACTTGATCCTAATCTATGCAGGATGCGCTGACAGGACTATTGTCCGCCCCAACACTATACCGACAGGAGACTGACATGCCCGACGGATCGGGTGCCGCGAAGCGCGCCACGAATAAGCCGGCGAAAAAAGCCAAACGCAAGTTCAACAAAAACAAGTTGCCAAGCCGGCATACCACAGTCGGCCCCGAACGGGCGCCGCACCGCAGTTATCTCTACGCGATGGGGTTAACGGAAAAGGAAATCGCGCAACCCTTGGTCGGCGTCGCGACCTGCTGGAACGAGGCCGCGCCCTGTAATATCTCGCTGTCGCGTCAGGCGCAGGCAGCGAAGCGCGGTGTAAAAGCCGCCGGCGGCACACCCCGTGAATTTACCACGATCACCGTCACGGACGGGATCGCCATGGGCCATGAAGGCATGAAATCGTCCCTGGTTTCTCGGGAAATCATCGCGGACTCGGTGGAGCTGACCATGCGCGGTCATTGCTACGACGCTCTCGTCGGCCTTGCCGGGTGCGATAAATCCCTGCCAGGAATGATGATGTCGATGGTTCGCCTGAACGTGCCGTCGGTCTTCGTTTATGGCGGCACCATACTACCAGGTAAGTTTCAGGGTAAGGACGTCACAGTGGTAGACGTGTTCGAGGGCGTCGGACAGTACGCGGCAGGTAAAATGAGTGCAGGCGAACTTCAGGAACTGGAAAGCGTCGCCTGTCCGTGCGAGGGATCCTGCGGTGGCCAATTCACGGCAAACACGATGGCCTGCGTCGCCGAAGCGATGGGAATTGCGTTGCCGACGTCGTCCGGTGCACCCGCGGCCTACAAATCCCGCGACGACATGGTCAGGGCATCCGGTGTCGCGGTTATGGATCTGCTCGCCAAGAACATTCGGCCGCGCGATATCGTGACCCGTGAGTCCTTGGAAAACGCCGCAGTCGTGGTCGCGGCCACGGGTGGGTCGACCAACGCAGGGCTTCACCTGCCGGCGATCGCCCATGAAGCGGGAATAAAATTCACCCTCGACGACGTCGCGCGCATCTTTAAGAAAACCCCATACCTTGCCGACCTGATGCCGGGTGGGACCTATACTGCAACCGACATGTACCGTGCCGGTGGCGTTCCCGTCGTTATCAAAGAACTGCTGGATAACGGCCTATTACATGGTGACTGCATGACCGTTACCGGGAAAACCCTGAAACAGAACCACGCCAAAGTGAAATTCCCGGAAAAGCAGAAAGTCTTTTACCGGGTCAAAGACGCGCTTTCACCGACCGGTGGAGTTGTCGGCCTAAAAGGTACGCTTGCGCCGGAGGGTGCCATCGTCAAGGTGGCCGGCATGGACGACAAGCTGACGTTCGAAGGCCCCGCAAGGGTTTTCGACTGCGAGGAAGAGGCATTCGAAGCGGTCGTAAAGAGGAAAATCAAGGAAGGAGACGTGATCGTCATCCGATACGAAGGGCCTAAAGGCGGTCCGGGTATGCGGGAAATGCTGTCGACTACGGCGGCGCTTTATGGTCTTGGCATGGGCGATAAGGTCGCACTGATCACCGATGGCCGTTTTTCGGGCGGCACCCGCGGTTTCTGCATCGGCCACGTCGGGCCAGAAGCTGCCGTGGGCGGACCGATCGGCCTTTTGAAGAACGGCGATATCATTTCGATCGATGCCGAGAAAGGCAAGCTGAACGTCAAGCTTTCCAAGGCCGAACTGGAACGCCGCCGCAAGAAATGGAAGCCCCGCAAGCATGACTATCAATCGGGCGCGCTATGGCGCTATGCACAGACGGTCGGAAACGCGCGGGAAGGGGCCGTAGTGCATCCGGGCGGCAAAGCCGAAACGCATACCTACGCTGATATCTGACATACGGGCAGACACAACCACGTGAAGGGAGCTTAGCCTGAATTTACCCTGTCCTACTTAAACAGGTAGCCGTGACCGGGAACGAAGGAATTCCCGTGGAACCTTTTTAGATCGGTCTGATCCTCGCTGCGATCGCCGGCTGCAGCGGTGTATCTAGCGGGCGCACCAAAACCGAACAGGTGTGAAAGACGCGAGTTCCTAACGCAGGCGATGCGGCCCATGACAGTCGGACACATGGAGTTACGGAAGCAATTTACGGTCCATTCGGATTGGCAGCTACAGGTTTCTCAAAGCGATGACAGCGCGGCGCAAGCCCCACATAATGAGGCCCGCCACACCAAACACGATCACCGGCCCGGCAAGTTGGTTTAAACTCGTGATCGTTCCGTTGGTGTACACAATCGCCGCCCAGACCAACCCGAACCCAAGACCGATCAGAACGTAGCGAAGCGCCTCCCGCAACATCGGCTTTACTCTAGTTCACACCAGACCGGTGTGTGGTCTGATGCCTTTTCCTTACCGCGCGGACCGCGGTCTATATCCGCAGTCTTCAGCCGATCCGCAGCCTGAGGCGACAGCAAAAGATGATCGATACGGACACCGAAATCCTTCTGCCAGGCGCCGCGCTGATAATCCCAGAAGCTGTATTTGTGAGGTTCCTTGTGAATCACGCGGTAGGCGTCCGTCAGGCCTAGATAGAGCATCCGGCGAAAGCGATTGCGGCTCTCGGGAAGGCATAACGCATCGTTGGCCCAGCCTTCCGGATCGTGCACGTCGTCGTCGGTCGGCACGATATTATAATCGCCGCCGAATACGATGGCTTCGTCCAACGTCAGGCGTTCTCGCATGTGATCGCACAAACATTCCATCCAGCGCAGCTTGTAGTCGTATTTATCGCCCGGCGCTGGGTTGCCGTTCGGCAGGTATATCGAGGCGACCCTGAAACCCGCAGTGAACGCCTCGATATAGCGGGCCTGGTCGTCATCGTTATTGTTGGGCAGGCCGCGGGTTATGTCTTCGATCGGTGACTTGGACAGAATGCCCACGCCGTTAAAATTCTTTTGCCCGTGAATTTCGACGTTGTAGCCCCTGTCTTCGATTTCCAGCCTGGGAAAAGTTTCGTCGGTTGCCTTCAGTTCCTGCAGCAATGCGACATCGGGCTCGAATTCATCGAGCCATTCGAGAACCCTGGGCAGGCGGGCGCGGACGGAGTTTACGTTCCAGGTAGCGATAACGGTCAAAGCGGCTTCCGTTGCTCGATTACGAAGACCGCATGTTGTAGCGACTAACCGGTCCCAATGAAATACCGGCAGTAACGATTAGCCCGCAGAGGAGCGTTGATTATGTTTTTGCCAAACACCCGTTCGATTATCTTAACCTGCAGCCACTTGTATGAATGACACGCCGCACGGGTCGAATTGTCGTTAGGCATTGAATTCGCCGGCGGGGTTGATATATCTGCCGGGTCTCATGCGACGTACGCACCTCGAGACATGCATGACGGGCTCATTAATTGTTGCCGTAGCGCTTGAGACACCCCAGACGAGGACGCCTACGACGGCGCAGGCCTACTCTTCGCCGATTGCCTCTTAGAAGGTCACTTCTTTAAAAGTTTGCCTGCCCCCACGCTTACCTCCCGTACCGGGAATGTCGGCACAAAGATACCCGCAGAGCACAAATTAAACCTAGGTAATGATTTTATCGGAAAGCGCTGCCGGATTTTGCAAATTCAAGATTCAGTCAGGCAAAATATTGTCTGATACTTCAGAGATGGGCGCACTGTCCCCTACAGTGCGAAGGACGTCCCGCAGCCGCAAGTCGATGCGGCGTTCGGGTTGTCGATCGAAAAATAAGCGCCGATCAGTTCGGTCTTGTACCCAATTTCCGATCCCGCCAAATATTCCCAGGACATTTCATCGATAACAATGATTATGCCATCCTTTTCAATGGTTTGGTCATCATCGTTGACCTGATTATCGAAGGTAAAACTGTACTGGAAGCCCGAACAGCCGCCGCCTCCGACTGCGACGCGCAGCATCATGCCTGAGTGTTCGTCTTCGGCCTGCAATTCCTTAAGTCGGGCAACGGCTGAGTCGCTGACTGTGATTTGCTTGGCTGTATCAATATGACCGTCGAGCATAGCAAGACTTCCGTTTCAGAACCTATTCTATTTTAGTTGAAGTAAAGCTTCCGTCAATGTTGTCCAAAGTTGTTACCAAGTCCAAATCGGCGTTGCCGATTCCGTTGCAGTGCCGGATTGCCGGGTTTAACTTAACTGAATGAGCCCCGCCGACGGATCACTGCCTGCATCCAGCCTCGCGCCCTATGCGTGTCATCCGGCGCTGACGCGCGGTCGGGTGTTTCCCGAAGACGAAAGTCCGACACGTACGGTTTTTCAGCGCGACCGGGACCGAATTATCCATTCCGGGGCGTTTCGCCGTTTGAAGCACAAAACCCAAGTCTTTGTGTATCACGAAGGCGACTATTACCGCACACGTCTGACGCATAGCCTCGAAGTTGCGCAGATCGCCCGGTCGCTGGCCCGGTCGCTGTCTGTTGACGAAGACCTCGCAGAGGCACTTTCGCTTGCGCACGACCTGGGACATACACCTTTCGGGCACGCTGGAGAAGAGTCGCTTGACGAGGCGATGCAGCCCCACGGCGGTTTCGACCATAACGGCCAGACATTACGTATAATCACAGAGCTGGAAGCCAGATACGCCGAGTTCGACGGATTGAACCTTACCTGGGAAACCCTAGAAGGGATCGCAAAGCACAACGGGCCTTTAACAGGCGAACTTCCATGGGCGCTAAACGAATACACGTCCAGATATGACCTGGAACTTCACACTTGGCCGGGTATCGAAGCCCAGATAGCCGCACTATCGGACGATATCGCCTACCATTCCCATGACGTGGATGACGGCCTTCGCGCCGGATTGTTCACGACAGAGGATCTATCCGACGTTCCTATTTTGGGGCCAATAATCGGAGAGGTCCGGAAACGGTATCCCCAATTGGAAAACAGCAGGCTTTTTCACGAAACCGGCAGGCGGCTGATAAATGTCATGGTCAACGACCTACTGGCCGAAACGGGACGACGGATTTCCGACGCGCGTCCGCGTTCGATTGATGAGGTCCGCGAACAAGGCGCACCGCTCGTCGCGTTTTCAGATACGCTAGAAGCTGATAACAGGGCCTTGAAGGAGTTCCTGTTCGAGCGCATGTATCGGCACTATCGGGTCAACCGAATGACCAGCAAGGCAAGACGGGTGGTCGCCGACCTGTTTACGCTGTATGTGGACGAACCTGAATGCCTACCAGAGGAATGGCGTTCAGGGGCGGAACAGCTGGATCGGACCATGCGGGCCCGCCATGTGGCGGATTATATTGCTGGCATGACCGACAGGTTCGCTCTGGACGAGCACCGAAGGCTCTACGACGTATACGAAGAGAACAGATGAACGTTTTCAACAAGTATCGGCAGGCTATTGAGGAAATCGTTAAAAGCCTGTCGACCGAAGGCAAATTGCCTGCTGGCCTCTCGCTCGATCGGATTTCCATCGAACCACCCCGAGATCCGTCACACGGCGACATTTCGACCAACGTTGCCATGGTGCTTGCAAAGCCTGCCGGGCAGAAACCACGCAATCTTGCCGAACTCGTCGCCGCTAAGCTTGTTGACGCGGATGGTGTCGACAGCGTGGAGATTGCGGGGCCCGGCTTCATAAACCTGCGACTTGCTGCGGTTCTGTGGCAGCAGCAGATCGTTGAGATCCTGACTGCTGGGGTCGCCTATGGCGATACCGATATTGGCGGCGGACAGGCTATCAACGTCGAATACGTTTCAGCCAATCCGACCGGACCAATGCATGTCGGTCATGCGCGCGGTGCCGTGATCGGCGATGTTCTTGCCGCCTTGCTTGCGAAGGCGGGCTTCGACGTTACCCGAGAATACTACATCAACGACGCCGGCGTTCAGATTGATGTGCTCACACGCAGCGCTGTGCATCGGTTCAAACAAGCGCTTGGCGAGGACGTCGGAGAAATACCGGATGGACTATATCCGGGTGAATACCTGATCCCTGTCGGCAGAGATCTTGCTGCCCTCGAAGACGATGTAATTTCTGCAGCAATTACAGATGGCGATACAAAGTTTGTACGAGACTTCGTGATCGATGCCATGATGACCTTGATTCGAGAGGATTTGTCAGCGCTTGGCATATCGCACGATGTTTTTACATCCGAGCGGTCGCTTCATGAAAATGAAGCAATCGGCGAGGTCGTATTCGAGCTCGAAGCGCGCGATCTCGTTTACTGGGGCAGACTGGAACCGCCCAAGGGTCAAAAGCCCGATGACTGGGAAGACCGCGAACAATACCTGTTTCGCTCGACCAGTTTCGGCGACGATATCGACCGCCCACTGAAGAAATCGGACGGGAGCTGGACCTATTTCGCCGCTGATGTTGCCTATCATTTAGATAAGTTTCGCCGCGGCTTCGGCGAAATGATCGATGTCTGGGGCGCGGATCACAAGGGGTACATCAAACGGATGCAGGCGGCGGTTGACGCAACCACCGGCAGCAAGGCCGTACTTGATGTTCGTATCTGCAATCTGGTGAACCTGTTCGAGAGCGGCGAACCCGTCCGCATGTCAAAACGGGCAGGGACATTCGTCACGCTTCGCGAGGTTGTCGACCAGGTCGGTAAGGATGTCGTCCGCTTTATGATGCTGACCAGGGGCAACGATGCGCCGCTCGATTTCGACCTTAAGGAGGCGCTGGAGCAGTCCCGCGACAATCCGGTGTTCTATGTTCAGTATGCCCACGCACGCGCCTGTTCCGTTCTGAGAAACGCGGTCGAGCATATGCCGGGGCTATCGGTTGACGATTCGACCCTCGCGAAAGCTGATATGTCCCATCTTACCGATGAAGCGGAACTGGCTTTGATGAGACTGCTCGCAGGATGGCCAAGGCTTGTAGAGACGGCCGCTCTGGCGCGTGAGCCACACAGGATCGCCTACTATCTTAATGATATCGCGGCTGCATTCCACGGTTTGTGGAACAAGGGGAACGAAGACGTTTCACTTCGGTTCATAATCGCCGATCACGAAGTACTGACGGCAGCTCGTCTCGCGATGGTCAGGGCAATGGCTGTGGTAATCGCGTCGGGGCTTGCCGTAATGGGTGTCAAACCGGTTGAGGAGATGCGCTGATGGCGGATGATTTTCGATCTGTGGAAAGCAATCGGATCGACCCCAGGGAAACTACAATGGACGTCTCCCGCCACAGTCGACGCGGGCGTCATATCATGACCGCGCTGGTCGCCATTGCGGCGGTACTCGGTTTCTGCGTCGTAATTCTCTACGCCTACAACAAGGGGCGTCAGGCAGCCGAAACCAAGGTGCCTCCGGTGATTCAGGCACAAGAAGGACCCGTAAAGGTCCGCCCCGAAAGCCCCGGCGGCATGAAAGTCCCCAACCGGGACAAGGAAGTTTTCACGCGCCTCGAAGCGGAGAAACAACCGGAACGCGTGGAGCGTCTGCTGCCGCCGCCAGAAAAACCGATGACGAGCCCGACAACCTCCGCAATTGCGCCGAAACAGGCCATGAAGCTCGAGCTGGCAGACGGAACGACCGCAGCGCCGAAAGCGCCTTCCTTGCCGCGGCCACCGCCGCCGAAGTTGTCAAAAAATGAACCAAAAATACCCGGACCGCCGCCCCCAACTGCGCCTGCAAAAAAGCCCGTTGCCAAGAAACCACCGGCGAAAACGCTGTCGGCGGCATCCAAACCTCCGGCTGGCGGACGTTATCGGGTCCAAATCTCCTCGCTACCTTCTGAGACTGCTGTACGGAAAAGTTGGACGTCGATCAAAGGAAAGCATAAGGACTTGCTTGGGAACCTTCCGCTTATAGTGGAACGCACGGTGCTGAGTGCCGGACGCGGTACGTATTACCGTATGCAGGCGGGTCCTTTGTCATCAAAGAGCCAAGCGGCAACCCTTTGCACACGGCTTAAACAGCGGAAGCTGAGCTGTCTCGTTGTCCGGCGCTGATACTGCACCGGCGGCGGTCGTCTTTGGCTGCGCCGGACTATCGCTAACGCCGGACGAAATCTCTCTATTCAGGGACTGCGAACCGGCGGGGCTTATCCTTTTCTCCCGCAATATTGACACGCCCGACCAGGTTCGGCGGCTGACAGACGTATTCAGGGAAATATCAGGCAACGGGAGAATCTTGATCCTGATCGACCAGGAAGGCGGTCGGGTCCAGCGTCTGCGGCCGCCGCACTGGCCTGAGTATCCACCGATGCGCCTCTTCGGCGAAATGGCAGCTTCGGATCGGGACGAAGCTGCGGCGTGTGTGGCTCTTAATTATCGTCTCATAGCTGCCGATCTTGTTACCCTGGGTATCAACGTTAACTGTGCGCCGGTGCTCGATTTACCCGTCGAAGGCAGTCACGAAATCATCGGTGACCGTGCCTTCTCCGACGACTCGGCGCTGGTCTCGACGCTGGGCCAGGCGGTATGCGACGGACTTCTCCGCGGCGGTATACTGCCGGTGATTAAGCATATACCCGGACATGGCCGGGCGTTTGCCGACAGTCATCAGGAGCTGCCTCGAGTCGATACGCCTGTGGGGGAGCTCCGCCGGACTGATTTCGCACCGTTCCTAGATTTAGCAGGTGCACCGGCGGGGATGACTGCTCATATCGTCTATTCGGCGATCGACCCAACCTGTCCGGGCAGCTCCTCGCGTCGGATAGTAAATGACACGATCCGTGACGAAATCGGATTTGATGGTTTATTGTTTTCCGATGACATCTGCATGAAGGCCTTGTCGGGATCGCTCAGTGAACGGGTGGCATCGGTTCTCGACGCCGGATGCGACCTTGCGCTGCATTGCGACGGCAATTTTGAAGACATGGTTTCGATCGCCGAAACCTGTCCGCCTTTACGGCCGGATTCCGCGGCTCGTCTAGATTCCGCCGTAGAGCTGATAGGTGATTCGGCGGAATTCGACAGGAATGCGGCAAAACGTCGGATTTCTGCGTTTCTCGGAGGTGGCTAGCCACTGGTTCGACTGGGTTGGCGATTAGCCTGCATCTCAGGGAAGCCTTATAATTTGTGATACCAGCGTTATTCGTTATGTCAGGAATTGCCGACACCATGTCCGAGATAACGGACACATTTGAAGAAGGCCCCGTCCGGGAAATGTACGATCTCGTCCTTGATCTGGACGGGTTCGAAGGCCCGATTGATCTGCTGCTGACGCTGGCGCGTCAGCAAAAGGTCGACCTAACGAAAATCTCGATCCTGACACTGGCGGAACAATACCTTTCCTTTATCACCGCTGCGAAACAGCTTCGGCTCGAAATCGCAGCTGATTATCTGGTGATGGCCGCTTGGCTGGCGTATCTAAAATCCCGCCTGTTATTACCAGAGACCGAAGAAGACGAGGAAGCTTCAGGCCCTCAACTGGCCGAAGCCCTGACCTTCCAGCTCCGGCGATTGGATTCGATGCGTGATGCCGGCGAGAAGCTCCTGGTCATGCCGCGCCTCGGACGTGACGTATTCGCGCGCGGGGCGCCCGAAGGGATGGAGGTAATCCGGACACCGGTTTACGAGGTGTCGCTTTACGAGATGCTAAAAGCATACGGCGACAACCGGCGTCGCGCGACAGCATCGCAACTGACGATCGAGGCATCGCAGCTCTTTTCGCTGGGCGAGGCGATCGAACGTCTCCGCGGAATTATCGGCCATGTCGGCGACTGGACGTCGCTCAGCGCATTCCTCCCCGACGGATTATCGGACGGGATCGTGCGGCGGTCGGCGGTCGCATCGACATTCGCCGCCAGTCTTGAACTTGTAAAAGAAGGCAGGGCGAATATTCGCCAGTTGAGTGCCTTTGGACCGATTTTTGTAAAAGGTAAGGAAACGTCTGCAAATGGTTGAAATATCTCAGGAAATTGTTGACTCACCCGAAGGTGAAATCGACGAAGATCTGGCTGGCGGTTCCGTTGGTGAAGCTACGGACACCTTTGAAGCAGATATCACGCAGGAGGTCCGGATCGTCGAAGCGCTGCTGTTTGCAGCTACCGAACCGGTAAGAACCGATTTTCTTGCCGAACGCTTACCCGAAAATACGGATGTCGGTGCCGTGCTGGAAGAAATCCAGTCGCTGTACCAAGGACGGGGCGTCAATCTGAGCCGCGTCGCGGGCAAGTGGTCATTGAGGACCGCCGAAGACCTATCGCCGCATTTGCGGATAGAGAGAAAAGTGAGCCGGAAACCGTCACGGGCCGCCGTCGAATCCCTGGCGATCATTGCCTACCACCAGCCGGTCACCCGCAGCGAGGTGGAGGAAATTCGTGGGGTTTCGGTGAGTAAAGGATCGTTCGATGTTCTGCTGGAGGCCGGCTGGATAAAACCCGTGGGTCGTCGACGCACGCCCGGCCGTCCGACTACGTGGGGCACGACCCCTGCTTTTCTTGAGGAATTCGGACTGGATTCTCTGGCAGATTTGCCCGGACTGGACGAACTCAAGGCGTCGGGACTGTTGGACACCCGCCCGGCAGGGACCATTATCGGCGATACCGGAGAGATGTATGAGGACGCGGTCGCCGAGGTCGCACCCGAAGAAGAGGAACCGGAAGCATTGTCCGACGGTGACGACATAACCGCCGAACCGGCGGACGTGGGGACCGAAGAACCCTCTGCCGGAGAAGAACAACAATCCCCCTGATCCACTGTCGTTTAAAATTACAACCTTTCGCAACGACTTCCCGTCGCCGTAAGGGTCGGGAGGCGGCAAAAACCGGACTATTCAGCTTCTGTATAGACCGGCGTTACTCGTAACGAACGGAATGTGTTTGTTTTTGCGGCGAAAAATTACGGATACCTGCCGTTTTCGTTGCGGCTATCCGGGCTTTCTGCGATTATCCACGGGTGCTCTATTATTGTTCGTGAGAGATCGAAATGTCTTTAGGACCATGGCAAATTGCCCTAATTGCGCTCGTCGTCATCCTGTTATTCGGCGCGGGCAAGCTGCCACGCCTGATGGGGGATGCGGCGAAAGGGATCAACGCTTTCAAGAAAAACCTCAAAGATGACAGGTCGGATCCGCCCAATGATCAGGCGATGAGCGCCGATACAGGCGGTGCCGTGCCGGACCAAGCGAAAAAGGACGAAACGGCGAAAAGTTGACGTTTCACCTCGTTTAATTTTTGAAGAAAGGCGCACACCGCCATGTTCGACATCGGCGGCTGGGAATTTCTCCTGATTGCCATCCTGGGGATCATCATCATCGGCCCCAAGGAATTGCCGGGAGCTATTCGGGCCGTGAGCATGTTCGTCCGCCGTGCGCGCGAGATGGCGCAAGAATTTCAGTCTGGACTGGAAGAAGTCGCACAAGAAGCCGAACTCAACAAGCTTGCAGAAACGGTCAAAACAGCGGTGGACCCAATGGAAAGGGTCCGCAGGGAAATCAAGGACAGCGTCGATCCCGACGGAAATATCAAAGATGCGATAAATTTCGACAATGAATTGACCAATGACGATCTCGTCTACTACGACGACCCGGAATTAACCAAAGACAATGAAATAGCGCCTTCCGACCCAGAACATTCTCCTCGGGAAGAAGAAAATCCTGAAACGGAACTGGACAAGCCGGAGAAATCGGTATGAGCGAAGAGACGGTCGACAAAAAAAGTATGCCCTTGCTCGACCATCTCGTCGAGCTTCGCACCCGGCTCATTTACAGTCTCGCAGGCTTCGTCGCTATGTTTCTCGTCAGCTTCGTTTTCGCACAGGACATCTACGACTTTTTCGTTCGCCCGCTGGCTCGCGCGCTGGAAGGCCAGGATGGGGCGCGGTTGATATTCACCGCGCTTTACGAACCGTTCCTCGCTCAGATCAAGGTCGCGTTCTACACGGCGCTGTTTTTCGCCTTTCCGATTATTTCCATCCAGGTCTGGATGTTCGTGGCGCCTGGCCTTTATCAGAATGAAAAGCGCGCTTTTCTGCCGTTCCTGTTCGCGACCCCGATCCTTTTCTTTATTGGCGGCGCGCTGGTCTACTTCTTCATCATGCCGCTCGCCTGGGACTTCTTTCTGACCTTCCAGACACTGGGCGTTGATGGAGCGCTTCCGATACAGGTCGAGCCGAAGGTCGATCAATATCTGACGCTAGTGCTTCGCCTGATATTCGCTTTCGGCCTCGCCTTTGAGCTTCCGGTTTTTCTGATGCTTCTGGCCCGGGCCGGATTGGTAACTTCGTCGGGGCTTGCCGCGAAACGCAAATACGCCATCGTCGGCGTTTTCGTGATTGCGGCCATAATTACGCCACCTGACGTGGTCAGTCAGATCGGCCTCGCTATCCCGATTATCATCCTCTACGAACTATCCATTGTGGGAGCACGGCTGATTGAGAAGAAAAGGACGCAACAGCACGACGACGATTACGAAGATGCCGGCCCGGCACCCGATAATCCCGCCGCCTGAGATTCGTCGCAAAATCGGCTAGAAGATTAGATCATGCATGACATAAGATGGATTCGGGACAACCCCGATCAGTTCGACAGGGCGCTTGCGCGCCGCGGGTTGGCGCCCCTGGCAGTCCGCGCGATCGAGATCGACGCCGCGAACAGGTCGATCACGACTGAACTGCAGGAGCTACAGAAACGGCGTAACGAAGCGTCCAAGCAGATTGGTGTACTCAAGGGTAAGCGCGAGGACGCGGATGAGCTAATCGCCGAAGTGGCTGACCTAAAGGACCGCATGGCCAAACTTGAAGAGAGCCAGAAGCAAGGCGTCGCCGCCGTGCGAGAAGTTCTTCAGGGCATACCCAACCTACCTTTCGATGATGTACCGGACGGAGAGGGCGAAGAGGACAACATTGAGATTCGCGCCGAAGGAGACAAACCTGCCTTCGAATTCGACGTAAAGGATCATGTCGATATCGGGGAGGGGCTCGGTCTGCTGGATTTCGATGGTGCCTCCAAGCTGTCGGGATCCCGTTTCGTGGTGACACGCGGCGCACTGGCGCGGATGGAACGCGCGCTGGCCGCCATGATGCTCGATATGCACACAGGTGAATTCGGCTACACCGAGGTCAATCCGCCGCTGCTGGTGCGCGACCAAGCGGCCTTCGGCACCGGTCAGTTGCCAAAGTTTTCCGAAGACCTGTTCAGGACCACCACCGATCACTGGCTGATCCCAACGGCCGAAGTGCCGCTGACCAACCTGGTCGCCGGCGAAATCCTTGCTGAAGAGGATCTCCCGAAACGTTTCACCGCCCATACCCCGTGCTTTCGGTCCGAGGCCGGGGCGGCCGGCAAGGACACCCGCGGCATGCTGCGCCAACACCAGTTTCCCAAAGTTGAACTGGTTAGCATCGTTCACCCCGACGAGTCGGAAGATGAGCATGAGCGTATGACCGCCTGTGCCGAGGAAGTCCTGAAACGGCTCGGCCTGCATTACCGTGTGGTGGTGCTGTCGACCGGCGATCTCGGGTTCTCCGCGCGGAAAACATACGACATCGAAGTCTGGCTGCCAGGACAAGACCGCTACCGTGAGATTTCTAGTTGTTCGAACTGTGGTGACTTCCAGGCGCGAAGGATGAATGCGCGATACCGACCGTCCGATCGCAAGGGAACAGCGTTTCTTCACACCCTGAACGGATCGGGGCTAGCGGTCGGCCGCACGCTTATCGCGGTGCTTGAAAACTACCAAAACGCGGACGGCTCAGTGGCGGTCCCGGACGTCGTGCAACCCTACATGGGTGGATTAAAAAAAATCGAGGCGGCGGGCGCTGACTGATGCGGCTTCGCAGCGCCCGGGTTCTGGTTTCCAACGATGATGGGATTAATGCGTCGGGACTGAGGGTTCTTGAACGAATTGCCAAATCGCTGTCTGACGACGTCTGGGTCGTCGCGCCGGAGAGCGAGCAAAGCGCATCCGGCCATTCGTTGACGCTAACCTTGCCGCTGCGTGTCCGGAAAATCGGCGCCCGAAAGTTCGCAGTAAACGGCACCCCCACGGACTGCGTCCTGCTAGCAGTTCAGCACATCATTCCCGGCAAACCGCCGGACCTGGTTCTTTCCGGCGTCAATGCCGGCGGCAATCTGGGTGAAGATATTACCTATTCGGGCACCGTCGCGGCGGCCATGGAAGGCGCGCTGCTAGGTATCCCGGCAATCGCTCTCAGCCAAGTCCGTGTGTACGGAGAAAACGTCCGCTGGGCGGCGTCGGAACATCATGGTCCGACGATCATTCGCAAGCTGCTGCACGAAAAATGGCCGCACAATGTGCTGATGAACGTTAATTTCCCCGATCTTCCAGCCGCGCAGGTGGGAAAGACCGAGATCACGGTTCAGGGGCGGCGCAAGATCGGGAATAAAGTCACCACTGGCCGCGATTCCCGGGGTTACGACTACGTGTGGATCGGCACTGAACGCAACGAAGATCCGTCATTCGAGGGATCAGACCTGAAAGCCGTGAGCGAGGGACGAATTTCCATCACGCCACTCTGCCTCGACCTGACGCATCGTCGCACCCTGACATCGCTGCGAGCGGTTTTCGAATGACCCTGGAAGCGAACCGTATCCGGCTCATCATGGAGCTTCGAAAACAAGGGATCACTCAGTCGGACGTTCTGGGCGCGATTGAGCGCGTTCCCCGTGAAGCTTTTGTGCCTGAAACCTTCCAGGATCAGGCATACGAAAACATGGCGTTACCCATAGGCAGTGGTCAAACCATTAGCCAGCCGGCGGTCGTGGCGTTCATGACCCAGGGGCTGGACGTCGGCCCACGCATGAGGGTGCTCGAAATCGGGACGGGATCTGGATACCAGGCGGCAATACTCGCAAAACTCTGTCGCCGACTTTATTCGATCGAGCGTCACAAGGAGCTGCTGAGCACCGCGGAAGAGAAATTTCGGGAACTCCGCATAAACAATATCACCGCAAAGGCGGGCGACGGGACTTTGGGATGGCCGGAACAGGCGCCCTTTGACCGGATTATCGTCACGGCCGCAGCAACCCGGGAAATCCCGCGAACCCTCATCGATCAGCTTGCCCCCGACGGCATTATGATTGCGCCTATGGGAGATACCGCACGGGATCAGCATCTCTATAAATTCACCTTCGACGAAGCGCGTGAAATCCAGACTGAGAGGATGTGGCCGGTCCGGTTCGTTCCGCTTGTCGGGGATGATGCCTCGGAATCTTCTGGTTGAAGTTCCGTTATGCCGAATTTAGTTTGACGGCGATGGGAAACCCGATGTCCGGAAAAGCGAAATTCGCCCTGTGGCTTTTGATAGGACTGTTCCTGTCGGCATGCGGACAGAGGGTCGGCCTGGCGCCGGTCGTTCATGGCGGCAATGGTGAAACGGTTCCGCCGGGATCGACAATCAGTGCCGTGGCGGGGCAGACCATTACCGTGCAGCGTGGCGACGCGCTCTACAAGATTGCCCGTCGTTACAACATCGGGCTCCGCAACCTGATCGACGCAAACGACCTGAAACCTCCGTACACTATCTTTCCCGGGCAGAAACTTAGCCTGCCGTCGTCCGACGTCCACGTCGTCCGGAGGGGCGAAACCGTCTATCAAGTCGCCAACCGATACAATACCGAACCGGGAACACTGGTTCGGCTCAACAGGATTTCTCCGCCTTACCGCCTTTACCCCGGGCAAAAGATCGCCCTCCCTGGAAGCTCGGCGCGTGAGGCATCAACAGCGCCGAGAACGGTATCGACGAGCAAAGCCGCCGGATCGCGTAATGCCGCGAAATCGTCAACGCAAATGAGGCGGAAACAGGTGTTGTCGCAGGAACCCAAAACCTTTCGGCGCACGCGGGTTGCCCGGCCGAGCATCAAGCCGCCACCGCGAAGCAGTGGAGGGTTCCTCTGGCCGGTCAACGGCCGAGTGCTGTCTCGGTTCGGAACCATCGGCAAAGGTCTTCAGAACGATGGCATCAATATATTGGCCCAAAAAGGCACGCCGGTCCGAGCCACGCAAACGGGCGTCGTCGCCTATGCGGGAAATGAGCTGCGGGGGTTCGGCAATCTGCTTCTGATCAAGCACTCGGGTAACTGGATCTCAGCCTACGCCCACAATTCCGAACTCCTTGTTCGCGCCGGACAGAAGGTCAGACGAGGGCAGATCGTTTCGAAAGTGGGCCGTACGGGCAGCGTCGACAAACCACAGCTTCATTTCGAACTGCGCCGCGGCAATCGGGCAGTCGACCCGGAACGGTTTCTCGGGCGGAAGACCGCCGCCATGCGGAATTAGTCGAGAAGCTTTTTCTGCCGCCCGGCGAGGTCCTGGATATACTGCCAGGCCACGCGTCCAGACCTCGCACCCCGCGTCATGGACCACTCGATCGCCTCGGCCTGCAGGATGTCTCTATCGATTTCCAGGCCGTACCGCGCCACATAGCCCTCCAGTATCTCGAAAAACGTTTTCTGGTCGCAGTCGTGAAAACCCAGCCAGAGCCCGAACCGGTCGGAGAGCGATACCTTTTCCTCGACTGCTTCACCCGGATTGATGCCGGTGGAGCTTTCGTTTTCGATCATGTCTCTGGGCATCAGGTGACGCCGGTTGGACGTTGCGTAGAACACCACGTTCTTCGGCCGGCCTTCGATCCCGCCTTCGAGCGTAGCCTTCAGGGATTTGTACATGGTGTCATCGCCGTCGAACGACAGGTCGTCGCAAAATAGGATGAACTTTCTCTCGCTGTGACGCAGGACTGCGAGCAGTCGGGGCAGTGAGGCTAGATCTTCGCGATGGATTTCGACCAGCACCAGAGCACCGGACGTCTCGACCAAGACGGCCCTGTGCACTGCCTTGACCAGCGAACTTTTGCCCATGCCGCGCGCACCCCACAAGAGGGCGTTATTGGCCGGAAAACCCTCTGCAAAACGTCTGGTGTTAGCCAGCAGCGTCTCCCTGGACCTCTCGACACCGATCAACTGTTCGATGTCAATACAGTTGATCTCCTCGACCGGCTCTAATCGGCTGTCTTCCGCATGCCAGATGAAGGCGTCTGCTTCATCCGGGACCTCCGTCGTCGCCGGGGCTGGCGCAAGACGGTCCAGCGCATCGGCTATGCGCATCAATAGGTCTCTGGTTTCGGTGTCCGTCATTTCGTTCCGGGCCGGTTGAAATCGGCGCGGACCCTATCACAAGGGAACCCCGGGTCAAACACAGGGCGCTGGTGTATGGGAATATGTTGCATGCTGTCGGCGGACCGCTATATTCCGCAAACTTTCACTCAATGCGGAGAAAAGCATGTTTGTTTCACCGGCATGGGCGCAGGGCGCCGGCGGTAGTGGACTGGGCGGAATGGAACAGCTCCTTCCCCTCGTTCTCATTTTTGTCGTCTTTTATTTCCTTCTGATCCGGCCGCAGCAGAAAAAGGCAAAAGTGCATCGCGAAATGCTGGGCAATCTACGCCGCGGCGATCGCATTGTGACAAATGGCGGCCTCATGGGCACAATTACGCGTGTACCCAACGAAACCGAGCTGATCATCGAGGTCGCGGACGGGGTTAAAGTCCGTGTTCTACGTGGCATGATCGCCGAAAGCCTGAGCAAATCCGAGCCGGCGCCGGCTAAGTCCAAAAAGGACCAGATCGAGGATGAGCAGGACCACGACGAGGCGGAAGATGATTACGATGAGGATGAAAACGCCGATATCGAAGAAGATAAGAAAGACTAATTCTGCCGCACCCGTCCCAGCCTAAACGACAGAGCACGCCCTAAATGGTCTATTTTGCCAAATGGAAAATGGTTCTGGTCGCCATCGTGGCAGTGTCGGGTTTCCTGTTCGCGTTTCCCAATGCCCTGAGCGAGGAAGACACCGCCGCACTGCCGAACTGGCTGCCGAACCAGCAGATGAATCTCGGCCTCGATCTGCAGGGCGGTTCCCACCTATTGCTGGAAGTCGACGTGGCGTCGGTTCTGGCACAACGGCGCGAAGCTCTGGTCGATTCTATCCGCGACGGCTTTCGCAGGGGATCGCCACGTATTGGTTACCGGCGTCTGGGCGCCCGCAGCGAATGCGTTGGCTTCGATCTCCGTCGCGATGAGGATGATAAACGCGCCCTCGAAATACTCCGTAACATTGAGCCCAACTCTTTCGATCCACTCTACGAAGTATCGACGGACGGTCTATCCTACACGGTCTGCAATACCGAAACTGGCCGTCGGGAAATCCTGACCTCCGCGATCGACCAGTCGATTGAAATCGTTCGTCGCCGCATCGACGAACTTGGCACACGCGAGCCGACCATTCAGCGTCAGGGTGCCGAACGCATCCTGGTTCAAGTTCCCGGCTTGAGCGAGCCGGAACGTTTGAAAGAACTGATCGGCACCACAGCGAAGATGACCTTTCACCTGCTCGATCGCGACAATTCCGCGGCTCAGTCCTGCGGACCCGGTCGCCGCCGCCCGGCCGGGACAATGTGCCTACCATCGATCGACGAGCGGGACAGTAACAACAATGCCATTATGTACCTGGTTAAAAGGCGCGCAGTGGTTGATGGCGAGGACCTGGTCGATGCGCAGGCCACCTTCCAGGATGGTCAGGCCGTAGTGTCGTTCCGTTTCAATGCCGTCGGTGCGAGGCGCTTCGGCGACGTAACGCGGGAAAACGTCGGCCAGCCGTTTGCCATCGTCCTCGACAAGGAAGTTATCAGTGCCCCGGTCATTCGCGAACCCATTCTAGGTGGCAACGGGATTATTTCCGGTAACTTCAATATCCAGTCGGCACAGGATCTCGCATTGCTGTTGCGGGCGGGGGCATTGCCGGCGCCGCTGACGGTACTGGAGGAACGCACGGTGGGGGCGGAAATGGGCGCCGACGCCATCGCGGCCGGCAAATTTGCTAGTGTACTGTCGATCGTTCTAGTGATTGTTTTCATGGCTGCGGCCTACGGCATGTTCGGGCTGATGGCGGATGTCGCCTTAGCGCTGAATATCGTATTGATTGCGGCTGTGCTGTCCATGCTGCAGGCAACCCTGACCTTGCCCGGAATCGCCGGGATCGTGCTAACGATCGGTATGGCGGTCGATGCCAATGTCCTGATCTTCGAGCGTATCCGCGAAGAGGAACGTAACGGACGAACACCGATATCGGCGGTCGATTCCGGTTATCAACGCGCTCTGACGACAATTATCGATGCGAATATCACAACGCTGATCGCCGCCATCCTGCTATTCCAGTTCGGATCCGGACCGATCAAGGGCTTCGCCGTAACACTGGCGATCGGCCTGCTAACCTCGATGTTCACCGCGATCATGGTCACCCGCCTGATGGTGGTCACATGGCTGCACCGCAAGCGGCCCAAGAAGCTCCCGTTGTAAGGGAAAAAGAAGATGCGCCTTATCAATCTTGTTCCCGTCGGCACGAAGATCGACTTCATGCGGTTTCGCAAAGTTGCCGCGGTCCTATCACTTGTCCTAATCGCCTGTTCTGCCGGACTGTTCTTTACAAAGGGTTTAAACTTCGGCATCGATTTCCGCGGCGGAATTCTTATGGAAGTTCGCACGCAGGGACCGGCAGACATATCGAGACTCCGCAGCACGCTGAACGGCCTGGCTCTTGGTGAGGTTCAACTTCAGGAGTTTGGCCAGCCGACCGATGTCCTGATCCGTATCGAGCGGCAAGCCGGTGGCGAAAAGGGTCAGCAGGCCGCTATCAACAAGGCGAAGGCGGCGCTTGGAGACGAGGTGAATTATCGCCGCACGGAATTCGTTGGCCCCAAGGTCGGCGGAGAGCTGATCGAGGCCGGCGTGACCGCCGTCCTTCTCGCGATGGCGGCGATGCTCGTCTACATCTGGTTCCGATTCGAATGGCAGTTCGGGGTGGGTGCCGTCGCTGCGTTGCTGCATGACGTCGCGCTCACGATCGGCGTGTTTGCGTTATTGGGGCTGGAATTCAACCTATCGACCGTGGCGGCAATCTTGACCATCGCGGGGTATTCGATCAACGATACCGTAGTGGTCTACGACCGGGTCCGCGAAAACCTTCGCAAATTCAAGCAGATGTCGCTGAATGACCTGCTGAACCTGTCTATCAACGGCACACTGTCACGGACATTGCTGACGAGTGTCACCACGCTGATCGCGCTTGGGGCGCTTTACTTCTTCGGCGGTGAGGTAATCAAGGGCTTTAGCTTTGCGATGATCTGGGGCGTCGTCGTCGGCACCTATTCATCCATCTTCATTGCCGTCCCGTTGCTGGTCTACATGAACCTGCGACGTACCGGCCTTATCGTCGGCGAAGAGACCGAAGACGCACCGACCGGCAACCCCGCCGACCAGGGATGAGCGACATTACAGCGGCCGCGCCTTCAGGCCGGCAATTGATACAGGGATATGGCGCCCACAAATTCCGCATCGCGGGCGAAATCTGTCACGGGTCGGTGATTATTTTTCCCGAAATGACGATCTCGTGGGATATCGCAGCCTATGATGACATTACTGCGGCTTCTCTCGCCGCTCTGGCCGATGCCGCCAATGACGTCGAAATTCTGCTTATCGGTTGCGGTGCGCAGATGGGAATGCCGCGCGCCGACATTCGCGACTACCTGAAAGAAATAGGTATTGTGCCGGAATGGATGGATACCGGCGCCGCCTGCCGGACGTTCAACGTATTGCTGGCAGAAGACCGAGCCGTGTCCGCAGCCCTGATCGCGGTGGAATAGTCTCGTACGGGAAACAAAAAAGAAGGGGGCCCTGGGGCCCCCTTCGATGCGTTCTGAAGTATAGATCAGAACAGGTTTTGGGCTGCGACCATCGCATAAAGCATCGGGATGGAGAGCATTGTGTTAGTTCTCGAGAACAGCATCGCGGTACGCCCCGCTTTCGCTTTCTCGTCGGCTTCCACCTGCACGATGCCTAATGCCTTCTTCTGGTTCGGCCAGATGATGAACCAGACGTTGAACCACATGATCGTGCCCAGCCACATACCGATCCCTATCGCGGTGTGTTTCGGCACCCCATCGGTCAGGCCAATGGCAATCGCATCCGCAAGATAGCCGTTAAGCCAGGCAAGGATTAGGCCGGTGATGAGCGTGGACATGGCACCCCAGCGGAACCAGAACAGGGCCGCCGGCGCAATCACGCCGGTGATCGCCGGTTTCTGCTCGTCCGGAATGTTACCCATGTTGGGTATCTGGACGAAGTTAAAGTACCAGAGGATACCGATCCACATCACGCCGCTGAGAACATGCAGCCAGCGGAAGATGAAAGCCCACCAAGCCTTGTCGAGCTCGAGACCGGCGTCGTGCCAGCCCACGAGTATAATAACAAGCACGACCGCCAGGACGATGCCGGCAATAATCGTACTTGTCAGATCAGATAGTATTTTAGCCATCGTCAAATCCCTCAGTTTTCGTACCATTTCGATGCTAACGGGTATGAATCCTCGGTTCAACGCGCATGCAAAATGCATCACGCTCCGTAACGATGCGCCCTCAGTCCGGATTAATACAATAAAAACAACAGGTTATTGATTTTTAAGGTCGCTTATGGACTGTTCTCACGCTGAGAGCCGAATCGTGATCCGCTCACTCAGCGTTTTCCGAGATCGCGGTCTGAACCGCCACCGTCGCCATGCTGGCGGCACTAAAGCCCGACAAAACGCTGCCTTCAACAGTCGCCGGAACGCCGGTATCAGTCCAGTCGCCGGCGAGGAAAAGGTTTCTGATCCTAGTCGCCGTGCCCGGTCGGGCGTTAACCTGGGATGGGATCTGAGCGAACGTTGCCCGGCGCTCTTTGATAATGCGCCACGCGGGCAGGCGAGTCGCGGTAGGGCCCAGAACCGCGCCTGCCTCGGACCAAAGTTTGTTGGCAATTTCCCAGTTAGGGCTGTCCGCGTGATTGTTGCCTGCGCTGATCGTGAGCGAAACGATGTTGTCGCGCACAAATATCCAGTGTGTCTCGGCGTTCACAAGGCCGAGAAATGGCATGTCCCAAGGCAGGCTTGAAGGGGTGTCGAGACGGAAATGGGCATTGACAATCGTCTGCGCCTCGGTGGGCGCGTTCGCTTCCGGCCATATTGCATTGCAGGCTTCTGGCGAAAGGGCCAGTACGACCGCATCTTCCCGTGCTACGCGCAGCATACCCTCCGGGAAATGCAGAGACGTCACCCGGTTATCGGACCAGCGGATGCCGCGAAGCCGAGCCTTGAACCGGATCTGGGCGCCTTGGTCGGTCAGAAATTTCTGCGCCGGGCGGACCAGTGCCGCGCCAAGGCCTTTGTAAAAGAGCCAGGGGCGGCAGGCTTCTTCGCCGCGCAGAAAGGTTTTCCGGATGACCCTCCACATCAGCGAGGCTGAAGCCTCCGCGGCATCGGTATTCAGCGCCGCCTTGCATATTGGCTGCCAGAGGTTCTCGTATAGGACCGAGTCCGTTCCGACCGCCTGCGCGACCGTCTCGAGATTTCCAGCACGGCGCAGTTTGTTGATCTGTCGGAAATACTCCATCGGTCGCGTATTGGGGATCCGGCGGTCTCCCGAAAAAATCCAGGTCGGCGGAAAGTTTCTGCCGGGCCTGACGCGCCAGCGTTTCCCGGACTTAAGATCTAAGAACGGAAACGCGGCAGGCCTGATTTCTCGGATCGTGTCTCGGGCGTCGATATCTGCCAGATAGGCCCGCGTCGCTTCATTCGCGCCCAATAGCAGATGATTACCGTTGTCGATCATACACCCGAGGCTTTCGTCGTGGAAAGACCGTGCACGTCCGCCGGCATGTCCGGCGGCTTCGTAAACCGCGACATCCACGCCGGACATCACCGCGCGTGTCGCGCAGGCTAAACCGGAAACTCCGGCACCGATGACATGGATCGTGGGCATTACCCGTCTTCTCGCAGATGGAAGAGTCGCGAATTTTTCACTGACTGGGCTTTTTGCGCAAGTGCAAGCTGACGGCAGCGATAATCCGGTCCCAGAAACCAATCCGGACCTCGGTTACGTCGCAAGGATCCGCGAGAAGCCGTCTCAACCGTTTTTCCAACAGTTTCCTTTCCAGCAGCACAAGGGATTCGAATTCCGCGTTGCGCGGAACCGCACCTGATATAGAGACACGAGTCGCTGTTTCCCTCGCTCTTTCGACGATTACCGCTAGGACGGGACGGGCGGAGACACTGTCGATCTCCTCTCTTTCTACAGCATATTTGCGAAGCAAATCTGCTGGGATCAGCGCCGGGTACTCCCGGCGTCTCACCACAAGCTCGGTCAGGAACTTTGAAACGTAGAGCGCTTCTAAGCCGGTGGCGGAGGACGGCAACCTGTAAATGGCGGCGATGGCGGAACCGATCGACCCGGCGCCAAACTGGGCAAGGGTCAGCAATTCGCTAATGCGCATGATCTCTGCACCGGACGCGACTTTTTCTTCCGCTTGCCTCAAACGTTCGGCGTAATCCAGCAATTTGTCATTCATTCCCGATATATGGTCACTAAGAGCAGTAGCTTCGAGCTCCTGAAGCGCATGCAGTGCATCTCCCTTGGCATGAAGTTGCGCTTTCGCCAATAGATCCGACATTAGTGACATGGATGCATGATAAGCCGCAGTCTGTACGACTCGGTATGGCATCCTTACACTCCGATACTGATGTCTTCCCGAAGTGACAGCGAATACTGCGCCGGACAGGTTCGAGCATACGACTACGACAGGTATTTCTCCGCAGCCTTCGCTCCAGCCGAAACACGGCGCGGCCTATTCGCCCTATATGCATTCAACATCGAAATCGCGTCAGCACGGGAACGCGTCAGCGAAGCGTTACTGGGCGAACTAAGGCTGCAATGGTGGCGCGAGGCGATTGCGGAAATTTATAACGGCTCGATCAGAGACCACGCCGTTGTCGCGGAGCTTGCCCATGCCATCGAGAAGTTCTCGCTTCCCGGGGATACGTTCGAGCGCATGATTGATGGGCGTTTGTTCGATATGAGGGAGGAAGCGCCTGAAGACATCAACGCACTAGACAATTACATCACAGCAACTGCGGGCGAACTCGTCTGCGCCAGCTATCGCATCTGCGGTATCGTTGGGCAGGACGATCAGGCACGGCAGCAGGGGAGCATTTGGGGCGGCACGGGATTGCTGCGAGCGCTGCCGTTCCATTTGTCACAGCGCCGGGTCTATTTGCCCAAGGATCTGCTGCGCAAAGCGGGAACCACTGCATCGGTCGTTGCCGATAGTGGTCCCCGCCTCAATTTGTCGCCCGCGACCGCGGAATTGGCCTGCATTCTACACGCCAGGCTAAACGACAATCGAAAGATCGAAAAACCGGTGCGTCCCGCAGTCGCATATCTCGCTCTCTCGCGGAACTATCTCAGGCGACTCCAGCGCAATGGCTACGACGTATTTGCGCAGGGGCTCGAGGGGCCACGGAGCTTGCGGCAGTTCGGTATCCTGCGCTCGATGGTGAGCGGTAAAATCTAATTACTCGGCGGCGAACTTTACGCGGACCAAGTCTCGAGGTCGGCCAGCGCACGATCCGAATGCGCTTTCTTGCGTTCGCGCCCCTTTATCCTGTTCTCGAAAGGCGGAAACAAGCCAAAATTCACGTTCATGGGCTGAAAAGTATCGCTGTTGGCCCCGTCGGTTATGTGATTCACCAATGCCCCGAGCGCCGTCGTAATCGGTGGCCGGCAAAAACTGCCGCCCAAGACTTCCTGCGCCGCCATTCGGCCCGCCAACAGTCCGACGGCAGCACTCTCCACATACCCCTCGACACCTGTGATCTGTCCGGCAAACCGAAGACGGGGCTGGGCTTTTAACCTGAGTTCGTTGTCGAGCAATCGCGGTGAGTTCAAAAACGTGTTGCGATGTATTCCACCAAGCCTGGCGAAAGACGCATTTTTAAGTCCCGGGATCATCCGGAATATGCGGGTCTGTTCGCCGTGCTTCAGCTTGGTCTGGAATCCCACCATATTGTAGAGAGTAGCCAGCGCGTTATCCTGCCTCAGCTGAACGACGGCGTATGATTTTTCGTCTTTGTGCGGATCGGTCAGGCCGACCGGCTTCATCGGGCCGTAGCGAAGCGTGTCCTCGCCGCGCGATGCCATCACCTCGATCGGCAGGCATCCTTCGAAATAGGGCGTGTTTTCTTCCCATTCCTTGAAGTCGGTCTTTTCCCCGTCGCGGATAGCCCCGAGAAACGCGATGTATTCATCCCGGTCCATGGGACAGTTTATGTAGTCCTTGCCGGTTCCGCCGGGGCCAGGTTTGTCGTACCGTGACTGATACCAGGCTTTGTCGAAATCGATAGAGTCCGTATGGATGATCGGCGCAATGGCATCGAAAAATGCGAGAGAGTCCTCTCCTGTCAAATCGCTGATCGCACCCGCCAGCCCCGGCGACGTAAGCGGTCCAGTGGCTACGATCACGCTCTGCCAGGACTCAGGAGGCAATCCATCGACCTCGCCCCGTTCGACGGTGACGAGATCTTGCTCGGAAAGAGCGACGGTGACAGCATTTGAAAACGCATCCCGGTCCACGGCCAGCGCACCGCCTGCCGGGACCTTGTGCCTGTCAGCCATGGCGATGATTAGTGAATCGCAGCGCCGCATTTCCTCGTGAAGCAGGCCGACCGCATTATATTCGGCATCGTCCGACCGGAACGAATTGGAACATACTAGTTCGGCTAGACATTCGGTCTGGTGCGCGTCGGTGGACCGGTCGGGGCGCATTTCGTGCAGAATAACGGAAACACCCCGCCGCGCTACCTGCCAGGCCGCTTCCGAGCCTGCCAATCCGCCGCCAATGATATGGACTGGATCGCGATCCATATTCAGGACAGTTCCCGCTCTACCAGATCGCACAATCGCCTCATCATCGGATCGTTCAAACCCAGTTCTTCCAGATGCTGCGTGGTGTTGAACAGGTAGTCTGTGCATGGACCCAGATGGCCGCAACCCCGGGCAATATAGCGAGCGATCTCCTCCGGTGGGCGGCGCCCGACATATTGCTCAGCATCATGATTGGCAACGAACGTTATGGCGTCTACCGTCCCTTTATCGGTGCGCACTTTGCCCCACTTAGCGTGATAGGTCTCGCCGGTCAGCTCGCGCATGAACACGCTGGTCAGCTCTTCCTGCGCGCGTTCGCGTTCGACGCCGAGAACCACACCTTTACACGACCCGCCGCGGTCAAGTGCCAGCATCATGCCCGGATTTTCGGGTGTGCCACGGCCAATTTTCGACCAAAAGCAGAATTGCCGGTGATAACCGTGCAGTGTGCCGGTGCGCATTTCGTCATAGTCGAAGGCGGGATTCCAGATCAGTGAGCCGTAGCCGAATACCCAGACCATGTCGCCCGCCGGCGCTTCACAGACCATCTCGTCGCGCCGCGCCATGCGAACTTCAACTGGGGTTCGTTTCATTAGTTTTTCCAGCCCGGATTCGACGATCATCTCGTCGTGTCGTCCGGTCAGGAAATCCTCTTTCGAGAGCTGTTTGCCTTGGACGGGGGTATTGTTGCGCAATTGGGTACCACTCTAAAATCGGAAGCTCGGAAAATGCCTTATTCTCTCGTCCCGGTCGAGTACGTATCGGGCACAGCATAGATCGAAACCGGGTTTCCACGAAGACGGCTATGCGATCGATATTTGATCCATCAGTGACAATGCGGTCGCCCAGTCACTACGCGATGTCGCCGGGCGCCGAAACCTCCGACGCTCCGTCGATTAGCCAGTCTAATTTTAGAACGATGTCGGCCATCTTTTCCGCTCGGCGATCGTTGCATACGGTGACGTCGCTGTTTCCCCGAGTCAGGTGGATTTCTTCGATTTCTGGATCGGCGCATCGAGATAGGGCGCCAGAAACTGCCCGGTGTGGCTCCTCGCAACCTTTGCCACGTCCTCCGGCGTGCCAGCGGCAACGATCTCTCCGCCGCCGTTGCCGCCTTCAGGACCCAGATCGATGATCCAGTCAGCCGTTTTGATAACATCGAGATTGTGTTCAATCACGATTACTGTGTTGCCCTGGTCGACCAGGGCCTGCAAAACTTCCAGTAGTTTGCGGATATCGTCGAAATGAAGCCCGGTCGTCGGTTCGTCCAGAACATAAACGGTTTTACCGGTGGCTCGCCGGGACAATTCCTTGGACAGTTTCACGCGCTGCGCTTCGCCGCCAGACAGCGTTGTCGCGGATTGTCCGATCTTGATATAGCTCAATCCCACCATATGAAGCATTTCAAGCTTGTCCCTGATTGATGGGACAGCCGAAAAGAACTCAACGCCTTCCTCAACGGTCATGTCAAGGACATCTGCTATAGATTTGTTTCTAAACAATACTTCCAGAGTCTCGCGGTTGTACCGCTTACCCCTGCAGACATCGCACTCCACGTACACGTCCGCGAGAAAATGCATCTCGATTTTGATCACGCCGTCACCCTGACAGGCTTCGCAGCGGCCACCTTTTACGTTGAAAGAAAAGCGTCCCGGCTTGTATCCGCGCGCCTTGGATTCCGGCAAGCCCGCAAACCAGTCGCGGATCGGCGTGAACGCCCCAGTATACGTGGCCGGATTCGAACGCGGCGTGCGGCCTATAGGAGATTGATCGATATCGACAACCTTGTCGACGAATTCCAGTCCCTTGATATCCTTGTGATCACCCGGGATCACTCGGGAATTATTGATACGCCGCGCCATCGCCTTGTACAGCGTTTCAATGATGAGGCTAGATTTGCCACCACCGGAAACGCCCGTCACGCAAGTCAGCACGCCTAGCGGAATATCGACGTTGACGTTTTTCAGGTTGTTCGCCGTCGCACTCAAGACTCTCAAGGCACGTTTCTTGATGATTTTCCGCCGCTCGGCGGGAACTTCGATTTTCAGGTCGCCACGTAGGTACTTGGCGGTCAGACTCTTTTTGGAACGCATAACGGAAGGCGGCTTGCCAGCAGCCACGATATTTCCCCCATGCACACCGGCACCGACGCCGAGATCGATCAGGTAATCGGCGCTGCGGATCGCCTCCTCGTCATGCTCAACCACGATCACGGTGTTGCCGATATCGCGCAGGTGCCGCAGGGTTTCCAGCAGCCGGGCGTTATCGCGTTGGTGCAGCCCGATGGACGGTTCGTCCAGAACGTAAAGGACGCCCGTCAGACCCGATCCAATCTGCGATGCCAGCCGGATTCGCTGGCTTTCTCCGCCCGACAGGGTGCCAGACGCACGTGACAAGGTCAGGTAATCCAGACCGACATTGTTCAGAAAACCAAGTCTTTCGTTGATTTCCTTCAGAATTCCACTGGCGATTTCGTTTTGTTTGTCCGTCAGGGTCTTCGCGATTCCGGAAAACCAATCGCCCGCTGCACCGATGGAATAATCCGCGACTTCACTTATGTGCTTGCCATCGATTTTTACGGCCAGCGCTTCCGGCTTCAGCCGCGCACCGCCGCATACTTCGCACTGCGATACAGCTTGATATTTGCTGAGTTCTTCGCGCGTCCAGTTGGAGTCCGTTTCGCGAAACCGGCGCTCCATATTTGGCACAACGCCCTCGAACGGACGGTCAATTGTGTAGGACCGCTTGTCGTCGGCGTAAATCATCTTGACCGATTTATCGCCCGAACCATAAAGGATCGTATCCTTCGCCTTTTTCGGCAGGTCGCTGAACGGCGTATTGGTCGAGAACTTGAACGCCCTGGCGAGCGATTCCAAGGTCTGGTCGTAATAGCTGGACGACGAACTGCACCAGGGTGTGATCGCGCCGTCCTTCAAGGATTTTTCCGGATCGGGAACCACAAGCGCAGGGTCGAAATACATTTTGGTGCCCAGACCGTCGCAAGCCGGGCAGGCGCCGTGCGGATTGTTGAACGAGAACAACCGGGGTTCGATCTCGTCGATGGTGAAGCCGGACACGGGGCAGGCAAACTTAGCCGAAAACAGTGTGCGTCCGCCGTCATCGGCGTTTTCCGCGATAGCTAGGCCATCCGTCAAGGCAAGAGCAGTTTCTATGGAATCCGCGACACGATTGCCGAGATCGGGCCGCACGACGATCCGGTCGACGACGACCTCAATATCGTGCTTGAAATTCTTGTCTAACGTCGGCGCATCCTCGATATCGAACATCTCGCCGTCGACCCGGATGCGGGTAAAGCCTTTCTTCTGCAGCTCTGCGAACTCTTTCCGGTACTCGCCCTTGCGTCCACGCACGATCGGTGCCAACAGAAACAGCCGAGTACCCTCGACCATCTCTTCGATCCGGTCGACCATCTGAGAAACGGTTTGGCTCTCGATGGGCAAGCCGGTCGCCGGAGAGTAAGGGATGCCGACCCGGGCAAACAACAGCCGCATATAGTCATAAATTTCAGTGACCGTGCCTACCGTCGAACGCGGATTCCGCGATGTAGTTTTCTGTTCGATTGAGATCGCCGGCGACAATCCTTCGATAGAATCCACATCGGGTTTTTCCATCAGTTCTAAAAACTGGCGGGCATAGGCCGACAAGCTTTCCACATAACGGCGCTGGCCTTCGGCATAGATAGTGTCGAAGGCAAGCGTGGACTTGCCGGACCCCGACAAGCCTGTCACGACGACCAACGAATCCCGGGGAATATCTACGTCGACGTTTCGGAGATTATGTTCGCGCGCGCCTCGGACGACGATCTTTGATTGCATCGGTATTTGTTAGGGCTAATAAAGATGTCTGGATGAAGGAAATAATAGGGCGACATCGGTGGCAAAGCGACTCGATAAGCCGCCCAGCGTATGGAGAGGTGTGGATCAAATGAAGAAACTGGCCATTTTGGACGATTACCAGAATGTGGCGATGGATATGGCGGACTGGTCGTTGCTCGACGGCGACATCGAGATCGCCGTCTTCAATGATCACTTGTCGCACGAAGACGATGTAGCGGCGAGGCTGACCGAGTTCGAGATCGTGATGCTGATGCGCGAACGGACGCCTTTTCCACGTTCCCTGATTGAAAAGCTGCCGAAACTGGAACACATCGTGAGCAGCGGCATGCGAAACCTATCGATTGATATCGACGCTGCGACCGATAACGGCGTGGTATGCACTGGCACGCCGTCGCTCGGTTACCCGACTGCCGAACTGACCTGGGGGCTGATTCACGCCCTTGCCCGAAATGTTACCTTGGAAGACCGGGAAACCCGGGCGGGAGCATGGCAAAAAACCGTCGGCATTGGGCTTCGCGATAAGGTTTTAGGGATCATGGGGCTAGGGCGGATCGGCACCGACGTCGCTCGTGTCGGTATCGCGACCGGCATGCAGGTGATTGCCTGGTCCGAAAACCTGACCCAGGACCGTTGCGACGAAGTTGGCGCCCGACATGTGTCTAAAGAAGAGCTGCTCGATCAATCGGACTTCCTTACCATCCACCTTCTGCTCAGCGATCGCACACGCGGTCTGCTGAAGGCGGGCGACCTAGCACAAATGAAGTCAAGCGCCTATCTCGTGAATACGTCGCGGGGGCCGATCGTCGACGAGGTGGCTCTGATCGACGCCCTGAAAAACAAAAGGCTCGCTGGCGCCGGTCTCGATGTATTCGACGTCGAGCCCTTGCCTGACGATCATCCGCTACGAAACATGCCGAACACCGTCATCATACCCCACCTTGGCTACGTGACCGTGGAGAACTACCGCAACTGGTACGGCGGAACGGTGGAAAACGTCCGTTCGTGGCTCGACGGCAAGACTATCAACCAGATGTCTGGTAGGGACCCGACCACTCCCGGTTGAATATTCGAGTTCATTGGCTATCAAGTTTTCGGAAATTGGCTCTATAAAAAATACCGCATAATTTCCGGATCAATTGAAGCCGTTCCGGCGCAACCGGATGCCTAAATTCCTGCAACAAGACCGAGCAGGCGCTTTCTCGACCAAATCAACCGGCTTTTCATAGTAGTTCGGCCCACAAAAGCCGCCCTTCGCGCGCACCGTTTGTCATTTTGTCCACCGCTATTCGCAACAGATTCTCTATTCGCCGTGGCACGAGGCGGGCAGATTGTTATGATGCCTACCAGTTAATGCGGCACCTGTTTCGGTGCCGAGAACCGGGAGACGGGAGCAAGTCATGGCCGGCAGCGTCAACAAGGTAATTCTTATCGGAAATCTCGGTAGAGACCCCGAAATTCGCCACACGAATGATGGGCGCCCCATCGCTAATCTGTCGGTCGCCACGTCGGAGCAATGGCGCGATCGTTCGAGCGGAGAGCGCCGGGAAAAAACCGAATGGCACCGCGTCGTAATTTTCGACGAAAAAATTTGCGAGGTTGCGCAGAAGTACCTCCAGAAAGGATCGACGGTTTATCTCGAGGGGTCTCTGCAAACCCGCAAGTGGACCGATCAGCAAGGCCTTGAAAAATATACAACGGAGGTCGTCTTGCAGCGTTTCAGCGGCAAGATGACGATGCTGGGATCTCGGGACGGTGGCGGCGGCGACTTCGGAGACAGCGGAGGCGGAGATTATGGAGGTGGTGATCCCGGCGGCCCCATGGGCGGGGGTGGACCGGCACCCGGTGGGGGCGCTGACCTCGACGATGAGATCCCGTTCTAGGATCGCCGGATGAGCATCCTTCGCCGGGCGCTTTTTATGGCCGCCAAGCGGGCGGCAGCCGATCCCCGGGTTCAGCAGAAAGCACAACTGGTTCTGCGTGAAGAAGTGATGCCCCGGGCGCAGGAGTTTGGTGAACGTGCGCGTCCGAAAGTGGAAAAAGCGCAACGGCGGATCAAAATGGCAGCCGGCGACCTGGAATGGAAATTGACCGACGCAGGCGACTACGACTGACAGGCCCAGGCGGCCCGTTCAGGCGTGTCGTTTTTCTCTGTTTTTCAATAATTTAGGTCGATCACAAGACATGCCGTTTTCTTGTTCGAATCGGCGGACAAGGGTAAATTTTTCACTGTAAAATTTGATTTCCCGGTACGTGGCCGGAGGCAATCCGAAAGACTAGGTTTTTGGCAGACGAACCTTTACCGCCGCAACCCTTCGATTCCGATATCGAACAGGTCTCGATCGAAGACGAAATGCGCAAATCCTATCTAGATTACGCAATGAGCGTGATCGTGAGCCGAGCGCTGCCGGATGTTCGAGACGGCCTCAAACCCGTTCATCGCCGCATCATGCACGTGATGAACGAGAGCAACTACGACTGGAACCGGCCGTACCGTAAATCCGCCCGTGTAGTCGGAGATGTGATGGGCCAGTACCATCCCCATGGCGACCAGGCCATCTATGACGCGATGGTACGGATGGCGCAGGATTTCTCCATGCGCCTGCCATTGATTGACGGGCAGGGCAATTTCGGATCGATGGACGGTGATCCGCCGGCAGCTATGCGGTACACCGAAGCACGGCTTGAACGCGTTGCACGCGAATTGCTAGACGATATCGATAGGGAAACCGTTGATTTCCAGCCCAACTACGACGAGAGCACCAAGGAACCGACGGTTCTGCCAGCCAAGTTCCCCAATCTCCTGGTCAATGGCGGCGGCGGTATCGCGGTCGGCATGGCAACCAACATCCCCCCCCACAACCTAGGCGAAGTTATCGACGCCTGTTGCGCTCTGATCGACAATCCAGACCTTTCGATCGGGGAACTGATGGAAGTCATTCCGGGTCCTGATTTCCCGACCGGTGGGATTATCGTTGGCCGTCAGGGGCCTACGTCAGCCTTCGAAACCGGACGCGGCTCGGTCGTCATGCGGGGCCGAGTCTCGATCGAAGAAATCCGCAAGGACCGCGAAGCCATCATAGTGTCCGAGATTCCCTATCAGGTGAACAAGGCCCGCATGATCGAGCGTATTGCGGAAATGGTGCGCGACAAGAAAATCGAAGGCATTGGCGATCTGCGCGACGAATCCGATCGCGATGGCGTTCGTGTGGTGATCGAAATCAAGCGCGATTCCCTGGCCGAGGTCGTTCTCAATCAGCTTTATCGCTATTCCCCGCTGCAAACCAGTTTCGGCGTCAATACGCTTGCACTGAATAACGGCAAGCCCCAGCTTCTGAACCTAAAACAAATCCTGGAGGCATTCGTCGATTTCCGGGAAGAGGTCATCCGGAGACGCACCGAGTACGATCTGTCCAAGGCGCGCGACCGCGCCCACGTGCTAGTCGGGCTTGCCATCGCAGTCGAGAATATCGACGAGGTCATCGCCCTGATACGGGCAGCCAAGGATCCGGTCGAAGCCCGGAACGGACTAATGGGTCGTGATTGGGCGGCGGAAGAAGTTGCGTCCCTGATTGCCCTGATCGACGACCCCAATCACGTGGTGGTCGACGGACGATACCGACTGTCAGAAGCCCAGGCACGTGCGATTCTCGAACTGCGGCTGCAACGTTTAACGGGCCTCGAACAGGAAAAGATTGCCGACGAACTGAGCGGTCTCGCGACCGAAATCGAGGATTTTCTCGGTATTCTGCGGTCACGCGATCGCATCCGGTCGATCATGCGCGAAGAGATGCTCGCTGTGAAAGAACAGTTCGCCACGCCGCGCCGCACCACGATCGAGGAATCCGAGCTCGATACCGACATTGAGGACTTGATTCAGCGCGAAGACATGGTCGTCACCGTGAGCCATGCGGGTTACATCAAGCGCGTCGCGCTCTCCAGCTACCGGGCCCAGCGCCGCGGAGGAAAAGGCCGAGCCGGAATGAGCACCCGCGACGAGGATTTCGTCAGCAGCGTGTTCGTCTGCAACACCCATACGCCTGTGCTGTTTTTCTCCTCACGCGGCATTGTTTACAAGCTGAAGGTATACCGCCTTCCGGAAGGCAATCCCCAGGCGCGGGGCAAGGCTCTGATAAACCTGTTACCACTGGAAGAGGGCGAGACGATCACGACCGTCATGCCCATGCCGGAAAACGAAGACAGTTGGGGCGACCTGTTCATCTTGTTCGCAACAGCATCCGGCGGCGTGCGACGCAACCGGCTGTCCGATTTCACCAATATCATGGCCAACGGCAAGATCGCTATGAAACTGGACGACGGCGATCAGCTTATCGGCGTCCAGACCTGCACTGAGGACGAGGACATCATGCTGGCTGCCGACAGCGGGAAGAGCATCCGTTTCCCGGTCACTGATGTCCGAGTGTTCTCCGGCCGCACGTCTACCGGTGTGCGCGGCATCCGTCTGGCGGCCGGCCAGAAGATCGTTTCCATGACAACCCTCAATCACATTGAGCTCGAAACCGATATCCGGGATGCCTATCTGCGTATGTCCAAGGCACAGCGGCGTCAGGAAGGCGACGAAGACGACAACGGCGCTGATGAAGCGGCGGCGGCTGTTAACGGGGAGAACACTCAGATCCCACTGAGCGAAGAAGAGTTCGAAAAGCTGGCCGAGACCGAAGAGTTTATTCTCTCCGTCACGGAAAACGGCTACGGCAAGCGTACTTCGGCTTACGAATACCGGATCACCAAACGCGGCGGGCAGGGGGTCGTAAATATCACCACCGAGGGACGTAATGGGCCGGTTGCAGCTTCGTTTCCGGTCGAAGACAGTGACCAGATTATGCTGGTCACGAATGGCGGCAAGATCATCCGCAGTCCCGTCGCCGATATCCGTATTGCCGGCAGGTCGACTCAGGGTGTGACGCTGTTTGACACTGCGGAGGACGAACAGGTCGTATCGGTGGCCCATCTAAAGGAAACGGACGGCGACAATGATCCCGGCGACGGTGGGGAAACCAATACGGACGCCACGGATGCAAGGGCAGCTGACGAAACACCCGCGGATATCGATGATGACGAAGTGGACGATGCCGCCGGAGACGCGTAAAAAGCCCTAAACCAAGACATCGCGGACGGGGATTATGGCGTCAGAAAAAATCGGGATTTATCCGGGAACTTTCGATCCCATCACAAACGGACATTCCGATATTATAGGACGGGCCGCGCGACTGTTAGACAAGCTCGTAGTCGGAGTGGCGATAAATCCCGGCAAAGGACCGATTTTTACCATCGACGAACGGGTTGAACTGGTTCGCGAAGAGATCAATTATCTAAAAAATGGGTTAGCGGACCGGATTGAGGTTCGGCCGTTTACAGGGCTGTTGATCGACTTCGCCCACGAAGTCGATGCGACGGTATTGATCCGCGGTCTGCGGGCCGTCTCTGATTTCGACTACGAATTCCAGATGGCCAGCATGAACGCCAAAATGGCGCCAGATGTTGAAACAGTCTGCCTGATGGCCTCCGACAAGTATCATTTTATCGCATCTAGCCTGGTTAAGGAGATCGCGAAACTGGGGGGAGACGTGACCCAGTTCGTATCGCCGCGGATTTCAGAACGTCTGGCCGAACGCCTGTACGGTTAAATCTTGCTGAAATTAAAAGGATTCTATTGACCCGGTATTGGGGGCTACTTATGTTGCGCCTCGCTGCTTTCGAGGCAGGCTAGCGCCCATAGCTCAGGTGGTAGAGCAACTGACTTTTAATCAGTGGGTCCCAGGTTCGAGTCCTGGTGGGCGCACCATTTCTTTTCAAGGGCTTAGCAGGGTTTTCTCTGCTGAGCCCTTAAATGGTTGTCACTCACATCTTACAATGGTTGTCACTTTTTACTGACATTCGGTCAGCCTTTGTTCTTTTTGGCGTCGGTTAATTTGACGATGGCGGCTTTTGCCTGGCGCCTTTTTGACACCTCTCGCCCGTATTTTTCAATCATCTGAGTCGTTATGTGACCGGTAATTGCCTTCACCTCATCGGGTGTGCAGCCGGCTTCGAGCAGCTCTATCGTGGCATTTTTACGCAGACCGTGAAGGCTATAGCCGTCGTGCAATCAGCATGAGCGAGTTTATCATTGGTGGATTTTTGTACTAAATTTGCCTCTGACGTAATTTGTATAGACGTTTGTTACGCTGTTTAGGGGGCCGGATATTTTGAAAACGTCCGCAACAAAATTCGATGACGGCGTCGCCTACGAAGCTTGGATGGGTAGGTGGAGCAGAATCGTCGGGGAGAAATTCTTGACGTGGCTCTCACCTCGCAAAAATCTTAGTTGGGTAGATGTGGGGTGTGGAAATGGCGCGTTGACTGAACTTGTCCACGCCAAATACGATCCCACTAGCATTCATGGAGTTGATCCGTCCCAAGAACAATTGGACGTGGCCAGATCTAGAGTTCCTTCAGATAAAGTTGAATACAAAATCGGTACGGCGCAGGAACTGCCGCTAGAAGACAACGTTGTTGACGTTGCGGTGATGGCTTTGGCAATCAACCTGCCGCCTGATCCGCGGCAAGCTGTTGCTGAAATGGTACGTGTCACTAAGGCGGGGGGGATTGTCGCCACCTACATGTGGGATATACCAAATGGCGGAATCACAATGGAACCGATTAGGGTGGCCCTTAAAGAAATGGGTGTAGACACGCCCATTTTTGGTGAAAAAGTAACAACCCCGGAAAATATGTTGGAACTATGGCACGCCGCCGGTTTGAAAGATGTTAGTTTGACCAGAATTGATATTACTCTTTCCTATAGAGATTTTAACGAATTTTGGATCTCTAATACCGGAACAGACAACACGGTTGTCCGAGCGATAAAATCGCTGTCGGAAATTGATGTTGAGGTTCTAAAAGCCAACTTGAATGACCGGCTGATAAATGATTCCCAAGGGGGTATCAGTTACGGAGCCTTTACGAACGCCGTCCGCGGGAAAGCTTGATTAAAAGTGGCCAAGGTCCTCAAACGCTGGTCGTGGGCTAATGTCCCAGCTTTGTTAAAAAGGCAGACTAGCGTGACCGATACGGAAGCCATGGGAGTCGCAGGCCATACATGATGTGGGAGAACGCTGGGATCTAATTACGCGGAGATTAACGCACCCATAGGGAGTAGGATCGATTCCTACTCGCAAACCTATCTAAGTCCATGCAATGGGCCACGCTATCTTTGGTGTTAATGCTACACCAACCCCGCTATGAATTAAGGAGCGAAAAATGCCTGGAGTGGGAACCGATTACGAACAAATAATGGTCCCAGCTATATTTGGAGTCTGGGCACCTGTAATGGCAGATTTTGTCAATCCTATTGAAGGTGAACGAGTCCTTGATGTGGCCTGTGGAACTGGGGTCGTTGCGAAGGAATTATACAAGCATGTTCAGCCTAACGGGTCGGTCGTCGGCTACGATAGCAATACAGAAATGCTTGCTACAGCTAGCGAAATTTCCCGTGCAATTCATTGGCGGGAGGGCGATGCAATGGATTTGCCCTTTGAGGACGGTTGCTTTGACCTTGTAACCTGTCAGCAGGGCTATCAGTTCTTTCCTGATCGCCTAAAAGCAGCATCCGAAGCCTATCGAGTACTTAATCACGCTGGCCGAATAGGAGTTTCTGCCTGGTGTTCTCTATCGAAAAACCCTGGACAAGCGGCGGTCGTGGCGGCAGTTGAAGAACATGTTGACCTTAACGCCGCAAAAATCGTTGGGTCGTCTTTTGGTTTAGGGGATGAATCTGAACTGAAGGAAATTTTCTCAGCGGCCGGATTTCGTGAGTTAAAATTAATAACCGAAACTCGGCCTGCTCGCTTCCCTAGTCCCGAAGACCTGGTAAACGGTTTGTTGCGCGGAGGTGCGCTCGCTCGCCTCGGCGTGAAATTGAGCGCCGACGTTATGGCGCAAATCAAGCGACAAGTAAGGGAAGTATTAAAAAGTTATCAAACCGCTGACGAGTTAGTTTTCCCAATGTCGGCCAATCTCGCCTTGGCACGAAAGTAGAGTTTAATAAGCTGGCAGTTTTCTTCGCGCTAGTTCTCTTAGAATGTGACTTCTGTGGATTCTCAAATGCGTCCGGACTTGGATATTTCTTCCCCGACTTTTTTATAAATTCATTTTAGGGGCGGGTTGCTGATGGTGAGTTCAGTCGAGTTGAGCGGTTTTGCAATGCAATTGCCGACTCTAACGCAGCTTGAACTGTGCTAAACTCTGATAAAAAGCCATCCCCGGTGAACTTTACTATCCGGCCGTTGGCATCTGAAATGGCGGGCTCAATTATATCGTCGCGGGCCGCAGTCCACGCGGTGACGGTACCTTCAGCGTCGTCTTCCATCAATTTGGTGTAACCAACGACATCTGAGATCAGAACTGCTGCGAGCCGTCGCTCCACGTCAATTCCAATAAAAAGTTAGATCCGCTCCCACTGTAGACCATGTTAATTATCGCGTCGACGGTGCCGCTATTGGGTCTTTGTGTTTTAAACATTGGTTTGGGCGGCGAGCATTTTCTTCGGCTAGGCATCGGCTTGCCGCCCTTGGGAAACCCATAGGAATGGCTAAACAAGTTGTGCTCATTTCGATCTATCTAATCCATGGTAAAATAAATTGGTGGGCCTCGGAGTCAAAAAATACCGTCGTCCGAGGCGTTTATCATTGGTCTATTCGATGACCAAGCCGCACCGATATCGCGCACGCTGTCTCGTTTAAAGCGTGGGCGGTAGGACCATCCCATGAGGTATTCAACGATGGCTTGTGGCCTAGCACGCCGATAACCGCAACGATTTGGCCATAAGAGTCGAAAACCGGGGCAGCCATCGCGCTTACCCCTGGTACATAAACTCCAACATTACGGTTCAGGGCACGTCGTCGCACCTCGTACAACAGACGTTCAAAGCGGTCTTGCGAGGGAACTGCCGAGCCAAACGTCTCTCGCTCGCGTGCAATAATCGGTGCGACCACGGTCTCGGGAATATAGGCCGCAAAGACCTGACCTATCGAAGACTGCGTTACCGGCAATATAGAACCGGGGCGTATGTTCATTCGCACCGGATGCGCACTTTCCTCGAAACGAATCGCGGTCGCTCCGTTCTCAGTCCAAATCGCCAGAACAACCGTGTGCTGGACGTTATCTCGCAGTGACGGAAGGGCTTCCATGGCAAATCGAACGGTGTCTATGCGCCCGAGGGCTGTCAAACCCATGGAGAGAGCAAGCCTGCCCAAATCATACCGGCCCGTGACCGCGTCCTGATCGACCAGGCCCGAACGGCCCAGACTAACGAGATATCTATGCGCTTTACTCATCGACATCTCGGCCGATGCGGCGAGATCCTTGAGATTGAGCGCGGCCGGCGCATTGGTCAGCACTTCCATCAGGCGGGCGGCAACCTCAACCGAGCGGACGCCGGTGCGTCGCGATTCAGACGGAGTGCCGCCCTCCGCGTCAACTTTTGGCCATTTTGTCTTTGATTTTGTCATCTCGTGAGTTTACCAGCCATTTCGATTCGCTATTGAAGACCCTGATGTCGTAATATAAAATCGATTTCGAATTACGAAAGTGACATTTTTGGTACCTACGCGACGTGGGCCCGGAGAGAGGAATACAGCGATGGACTCTAAGACAAATGTAAAAGTCTTCCCGACTGGAATGAGGTTGAATGAATATGTGGCACTGGAGGAGGGTTTCTGGAGCGACGAAGGGCTGGAAGTGGAGATTCTCTGGGACGTACTGAAAGGACAAATGGTTCGCTGGAAAGACAGTTATAAGGAACGGCCGCAAGACCTGCCCTTCATAAATGGTGAACAAGCCATCGGCTCCGCTTGCGCATGGGGAAGCATCTCAAATGCCGGCGCGGGTATGGGAAAATTTGTACCCGATGTACATGGCGTGTCGCCCTGGGGCATCTATGTGCGGGCCGACTCGGACGTTCGAGAACCGGCCGACCTCGCAGACGTCCCGATTGCAGTTGGGCTTCGCGCCGGAAGTCACTTCAATGTGCCGTGGCATCTTGAGCAATACATGCCCCTTGAACGGATCAAGCCAGTCAATGTCGGCGGGTTTGGTGCACGTTTGAAGGCGTTGTTGGAGGGTGAGTTCGAGGCTGCGAGCCTGCTTCCGCCGCAGCTCGACATGGCCGAGCAACTTGGCTTCCGCAAGGTGATAGGCGGCGAATTCAAGACGTTGTGGTGGGTCGATGAACGGTATCCCGCGTCCGTACTCCAGGCATATTTCCGCGGACTACAGCGGGCCGAAGAGGCAATCGAGGCGGATATGTCTCGCTTCCTAGGACTGTGGCACTACTCCAATCCCCCCGAGTTCGTGGAACAGGAATGGAACTATGCTCAGTTCGGCCGTGGCGAGAGATTTGTCAATGAGCCGATAAGCCGGGACGAATTCGACGGACTTATGCGGGAAGTTGAGCGCTGGGGTCTCGATGATACGATCCAGGAGAGCGAGTTCGACCAAATTGCGTTAAGCGTTCGCTGAGGGCGGCGGCTCTCTGATTTTCGGGTAAGGATTTATCGAGGTAAACCATGACACTGCTGTCGGCATATGGCCAACAAGAGCCCAAAGAGGACATGGCGTTGACCCATGTCGGCCCGGGGAAACCGATGGGTGAACTCATGCGGCGTTACTGGCAGCCGGTTTGTCTGTCTGAGGAGCTCGCCGATTTACCACGTCGTATACGGATCCTGTGCGAGGATCTGGTCGTCTTTCGGGACCTATCTGGCAATATCGGTTGCCTCGCACTTCATTGTGCCCATCGCGGAACCTCGCTCGAGTATGGCCGCATTGAGACGGGTGGCATTCGGTGCTGCTTTCACGGCTGGCTATACGACACCCAAGGCCAGTGCGTAGAAATGCCCTGCGAAGCCCCTGGCATCGCGGAGAGGATGAACATTCACCAACCTGGTTATCCCGTTCAGGAGCATGGCGGTTTAGTCTTCATTTATATGGGCCCGCCTGATCGCCAACCGTTGCTGCCGCTCTATGACATCATCGACCCAACTTTTTGGGAAAATGCTGAACTAAGGGGTATGCGGCTTTGGGAAGATCATTCGATCGGCTTTGTGCGCGATTGCAATTGGCTACAGCACTACGAGAACGTCGTCGATCCGTATCATCTCCAGATACTGCATAACATGATTTCCGGGGATCAGTTCGGCAGTGCAGTGACGTCCGGAGACTGGCCGGATATCGCCTTCGAGGAAACGAACATCGGCGTCCGCTACAGATCCGCACGCGATCTTCCGAACGGAAATCATATTGTCCGTTATACGGAATGTATCCTACCAAACCTGTTCATGGTCGCCAATATTCACGAGAAAGGCGACGTGCCGAAGGACAAGGAAAAGTGCCGCGAGATTTCATGGTGCGTCCCGGTAGACGACGAGCACATTTTCGGTATTTCGATCGTCGCCTGGCCGCTTAAGAACGGAGAACCGGATCCCGATTGGAAGGCCGGTGTCGACACCCTGACCAATATTCGACCGGGAAACCTTCGCGATCGCCCTTATGAAGAAAAGCAAAGGTGGCCTGACGATATGGAAGCGCAGGAGAGCCAACGCGCGATCGCTGTACACGAGCTAGAAAACCTGGCTCATTCCGATCGGGGGATCGTCCTACTGCGCCGTGCCCTCCGGAAAGCGGTACTTGATGTGGAAGAGGGGCGCGATCCGCTGAACATCGTCCGCGACGAGACCGCTAATAAGGCGATAGAAACCCATGGATGGACTTCCGTAACAACCATCAGTGAACGCTCCGAGGCTGTTGCATAATGGTCAGTTGTGCGGATTTCGAAGCAGACAGCATCGCCTTAGGGCCTAACGGGCAGCAGCGGCCACTCGTTAGCAAACTTTCATGAAATCGCGCTACGGATACAAGGTTCCTGAACCCGACAACGACCTCGTCAATGTTGAGCCCGGTTCACCGATGGGCGAACTATTGCGCCGATACTGGCAGCCTGCCTGCCTGTCCGAGGAAGTGGGTGATCTGCCGTACAAGATTCGCATACTTTGCGAAGACTTGGTGCTTTTCCGCGACGGTCAAGGCCGGGTTGGCTGCCTGGACCTCCACTGCGCGCACCGCGGCACGTCGCTTGAGTACGGTCGCGTCGAAGAACGCGGCATTCGCTGCTGCTATCACGGATGGCTTTACGACACGGAAGGCCAGTGTATCGAGATGGCGTGTGAGCAACCCGAATTCACGGAGAAAATGGACGTCTGGCAACCAGCCTACCCCACATACGAATATGGGGGACTAGTGTTTCTCTACATGGGACCGCCCGATGCGAAGCCTCTGTTCCCAATGTTCGATATCCTCGATACCCGCGGGCGGAACGATGTCGTTCTTAAAGGCCTCAAGCTTTGGGGGGACCATTCCCTGGGCTACGTTCGCGATTGCAACTGGTTGCAGCACGTCGAAAATGCCCTAGATCCGTGGCACCTTATCGTACTGCACGAAATGATTTCCGGTGACCAGTTCAATAGTGTGCTCACCCTCGGATCGTGGCCGGAGATCGGCTTCGAAGAAACGCCGCTCGGAATGCGCTACAACTTGGACAAGGATCTACCAAACGGCAATCATCTTGAACGTCATTCCGAAGTCATTCTGCCAAACATCGTTTTGGTCGCGAATATCCACCAGCGCGGCAATGAGCCGATATGGCGGGAGAAGGCGACAGAGGTTATCTGGTGCGTTCCGAACGACAACGAGACTGTTTACGGTATTTGCATCTGCGCCTGGCCGGCCAAGGATGGGATCGCGGATTCAGACTGGGTGGCAGGTACCGATACGCTGACAGATATCCGACCGGGTCAGCTCCGCGAAAGACCCTACGAAGACAAGCAGCGCAAACCCGACGACATGGAGGCACAGGAAGGTCAGCGTCGCATCGCGGTCCATGCTGCAGAGAACCTGGGATTGGTCGACGCCGGGATCGCTGCAAACCGGCGCAAGCTGCGCGAAGCCGTACGAGATGTCGCCGAAGGTCGGGATCCGCCAAACATTTTCCGCCATGCGGAAACCAACCGGATGATCGAGACTAGTTGCTGGAATACGGTGACGGCGGCGGGTGAATCCCAGGCGGCAGATTAGAACGGGCAATCGTTATCGCGGAGCTCACCTTTCGAATTTTACTCGCGGATGCCTCCATCTATTTGGTCATAATCCGTTGAGCGCATATTCGCAGCCAGGATCGGTCACCCCTCAGGAGCCGGGTGCGGCGCTATTTCTTGCGCTTGTCGCGATCACGCTAGTGGGACCGCTCTCCATCCATTTGTTTCTGCCCGCTGTGCCGCATGTGCGAGCCGCGTTTGCAGTGGATACCGGCATAGCTCAACTCGCCTTCAGCCTGTCCATGATAGGCATGGCGGCCGGTACGCTTGTTTATGGCAGTCTGTCCGACCGTTTTGGCCGGCTTCCGGTACTCATTTTGGGTATCGGGCTGTTCGCCGTGGGTGCTGCGCTCGCGGCGGCAGCACCGTCGGTATCGGTGCTGATCCTGGGGCGCGTCCTCCAGGGAATCGGTGCGGCTTCCGGCATGGTTCTCGCGCGAGCGATCGCGCATGACGTTTATGGCGCCGACCGGCTGGGACAAATGATTGCCTACCTGACAGCCGCCTACGTGGTCGGCCCAATGTTTGCTCCTCCCATCGGAGGCCTGTTGACGGACGCCCTGTCATGGCAGTCAGTTCAAATCGTCCCCGCGGCGTTTGGCATTCTCGGAATCATCGTCGCGGTCATGATCATCGGCGAAACCGGGAAACCGGACCCTGATCAAGCAATCGGAATGATCCGTTCCTACTGTGCCCTGATAGGCGATCCGAAGTTTACGCTGTTCGCCCTTTGCCCGGCATTCGGAACAGGTGCATTTTTTTCCCTTATTGCCGGCTCGACCCATTTGATGTCTGACACTCTGGATCGCTCGGCAACCGAATACGGCCTTTATTTCATGCTGGGTCCTGTCGGATACATGCTAGGCAACTACCTGTCCGGGTGGCTAAGCGGCCGGGTCACCGCGAATACGCTGGTGGTTTACGGATCCTTGATGTCCGTCCTGGCTGCTCTGACGATGAGTGGCCTAATTGCATATTTAGGCCTTTTGCCAATCATCCTTTTCGGCGGTTGCGCGGTATTAACGCTTGGTCAGGGTCTCGTCATGCCCCAGGCTCAGGCGGCGGCGATTGCCACCGACCCCACGTTGGCAGGCACGGCTTCCGGCGTTGTGGTTTTTCTGCAGTTTCTTTTCGGTGCACTGTTGGGCCAGCTAGTGATCGTGGGTGAGGATGGCACCGGTACCTCGCTTTGCAGCTTCGTGCTCATATCGAGCGTACTCTCATTCGCGTGCGGCGTCGCCGCCACCGCGCTCGTCAATCGCTAGGAGTGACGGGTAATTCGCCGACAGACGAAGATCAATCGGTTGCGCGACAGGCGGCCAAAGGATTGGTCTTGACGGAGTTTTTATTTGTTCAATTAAGCGCTTCATCAGTGGCGTCGGTTGTGTTTAATCGACAACTCAGATTGGATAGAAACGCTAGGAGAGAGCAAGGAGGTGACAACAATGGATCTGTTCAAAGTCATCAATACCCGCTTTAGCTGCCGGGCCTATCTCGATAAGCTGGCCCCAGCGTATTCAACAAAAAAGCCACCTTGCCAACGCCATAAGGAAAGATTTCTCTCATGAACTCGTCTGAAACTCGCACCGTCAAAACTATGTGTCCCATGAGCTGTCACCCGACTTTCTGCGGTATGCTGGCAGAGGTGAAGGATGGAAAACTCGTCGGAACAAAAGGCGACAAGGGCAATCCGGACAGCCAGGGTTTTCTCTGTGTCCGCGGCCAGAATGCGCATCAGGTCATCGACAATCCCAAAAGACTGCTGCGACCGAAGATCCGCAAACAGCGCGGTGTCGATGAATGGCGGGATGCATCCTGGGAGGAAGCGCTCCAACTGATCGCGGACAACATCAAAGATGCCACGGGCGAGCGGACAGGAATTTGGATCGGGCACGGTACCTTTACCTTGGGCGGCGCGGCGTCGAACCAGCTCGCGGGCCGGTTCGCGAGTCTACTGGGCTGTCATAACTGGAGTCCGTCGATGATCTGTTGGGGGCTCGGCGCATTCGGCATCGGGCTGACCGGAACACTGACCACCAGCACAAAAGAGGATATGAGCGCCAATTCGGAGCTTATAGTTCTGTGGGGCGCTAGCTTTACGAGTCAGCCGAACACCGCGCGCCATATCGTGCAGGCGCGGAAACGTGGCGCGCGAATTATTACCATCGACATCCGCAAGAGCGAGGCTGCCTCTCAGTCCGACGAAGTCTACCTGATCCGCCCGGGAACCGATGCGGCGCTGGCGCTCAGCATGATGAACGTCATCATAAGGGAAGAACTTTATGATGAGGATTTCGTCCGCGACCATACAGTAGGATTCGATGCGCTCTGCGAACATGTGACACCCTACACACCTGAATGGGCGGCCGAAATCACGGGCATCGATGCCGACCGAATCGTCGCGTTGGCCCGAACCTATGCCTCTACCAAGGCGGCCATGATCCTTCTTGGCGGAAGTTCAATGCATAAGGGCGACAACACCTGGGCTGCGGCCCGTGCGGTTTCCTGCTTGCCCGGGCTAACCGGCAGTCTTGGCGTCGCCGGAGGCGGCATGGGGCCGCGGCACGGGGCAATGGTACCGGCTGCCGCTAACATCGCCGCTGTCGACAATCCCAAGCGCCCGGATGTCCCCATCCCACAACAGATGCCCGAAATTACATTGGCGCTTGGTCGCGGCGATCTCGATGTCATGCTGTTGATGGGCACAAACATGCTGTCTTCGTTTCCCGACTCAAACGCAGTAGCGGATGGCCTTGCGAAAACCAAGCTGGTTGTGTGCTTCGATGTGTTCATGAACGATACCGCACGGCTGAGCGCCGACGTGGTGCTTCCGGGGACGGTGTGGCTTGAAGAGACCGGGTACAAAGCCACGAATAGCCATTTTTATCTGATGGATCGGGCACTAGAGCCCGCAGGCCAAACCAAGCCGCTCTACTGGGTGTTCAGCCAACTGGCCCAGCGTCTGGGCCTGGAGGGTTACTTCCCCTGGGAGTCGCAGGAGGGGATGCTCAACGCCATGCTGGATACTCCATTGACCGGTTACACCACGATTTCTGCGCTACGCGACGCCGGTGGTATCGGTGAATTGAATGTTCCCCATGTTGCGTTTGCCGACGGCAATTTCCAATCGCCGTCGGGTAAAGTCGAGTTTTATTCCCAGCGTGCTGACGAGGCCGGAATTTCCCCCTTACCTACCTATGAAGACCCCGCTGTGCCCAAAAACGGCCGGCTTACGCTGACACAAGGGCGCACCCTGACCCAGTTCCACTCCTTCTACGACCATGGCAAGGCCTTGCCTGGACTGGCCAAACACAATCAGGCGCTAGAGGTATGGATCTCGCCCGAGGATGCTCGGGCGCGAGATATATCGGATCGTGGGGCGATCGAACTGTCGAATGAACGCGGCAGGCTAGAAGGAGTAGCACACGTAACCGACGACGTGCCCGCCGGTGTCGTATGGACTAGAGATGGATGGGAGGGGTTCAACGCCATCACATCCGGAGCCCCGGTGGTGCCAGCTTCAGCGTTGAGCATCTTCCCGTTTGCAGTGGGCCAATCGCATTTCGGCGCTGAAGTCGAGGTAGTGGCGATATAAGCAACTGCGAGCGAAAAATGCTCACACCAGAATGCAAACCAGGCTGCTGATTTTGGTGGTTTCGGATCGTAGGCGTACCGTTACGCACACACACGGCCCTTGTTTATTACCAACCAAATGATGTTCAGTATCACGAAACCACTTCGCATGGACCGGGTTCCATGCCATTACTTAATCTGTGCAGACCCGGCTGATCAAATCCGAAGCGTCAGATGGCATAAATGGAGTACTAATCATGACTGAAGGCCTAACAGATGAGCTTTCCGGAAGCGCCTACGGACGAGATCAGCAAATCCACAATTCGGAAATAACTGAAGTCGGCCCTGGCACCCCCTGTGGTGAATTCATGCGTCGGTACTGGCACCCAGTCGAGCTGTCCGAACGGCTCGGCGAACGCCCGATAGAGGTTCGGGTTTTAGGCGAAGATCTCATCTTGTTCCGAGACAGTTCACGCCGACCAGGACTTATCACACCGCGGTGCGTCCATCGAGGTGCGCCGATGGCGTTTGCCAAAGTCGAGAAACGCGGAATTCGATGCCCCTATCATGGGTGGCTGTTCGACGCCGAGGGGAATTGCCTGGAACAGCCCTGCGAAGTCGCGGACAAGCCGGCATTTCGCGCTCGTTGCCGACAGCCTTGGTATCCGGTGGAAGAACGCTACGGGCTGGTCTTCGCCTATTTGGGACCACCAGAGAAAAAACCCTCCCTACCCCGGTGGGCACCATTTGAGAACATCCGTCCAGACGAAAAAATTGTACCCGATGCCGCCAGTTACAGTGTTGGCGGTGACGATACGGAGGAGATCATCCCGTGGAACTGGTTGCAGGATTGGGAAAACACCATGGATCCGTTTCACGTGGTTATTCTTCACACGGCATTTTCCGGTCCGCAGTTCAACCCCGAGATGGCCGTAATGCCTAAGGTTGATTGGCACGAAACATATCTTGGCATGCAATATACCGCCCATCGGGAGTTTCCCGACGGCCGGAAAATGGACCGGGTCACGCATGTAATGTTTCCGAGTTTAAGGAGCGTTCCCAATATCCAGCTCACCGAAGGCGTGGCCGAAAGCATGGGCTGGCTGGTGCCGGTCGACGATACACATCACCGCACGTTTCATATCACCAGAATGCCGCTGGATTTCGAGGGCGTTCCATTGGTCACGGCTCCGGTTCTTGAAAAGAAATGGTCGGACATGAACGATGACGAACGCTGGGTCATGCCGGGTGACTGGGAAATCCAGAAAGGTCAAGGTCCCATCACGCTGCACAGCGAAGAACGTCTCGGATCGAGCGACATCGGCGTCTCGATGCTTCGCCGCAAATTAACCGCCCAAATCCGGTTGGTGGCAGATGGCGGCGATCCCATTGGCGTACAGCGTGAGCCAGACCCTTCTCCGCTGGATATCGGTGCAGGGAATTTTTACGATACGCCGCAGAATTAGAAATCCGCGACGCGTTCAGTAACCTCTCGAAACGGCGTGCAGTCAGCGATAAACCGCTGTGTCGTATGAGACCCCGGTCTCCGCGCCGACATCGAACAGATTGCGGTCGTGCATCCAGGCCTGCGTATTGTCGAACATTTCCCGCGTATAGATTTGAGGTACGATCCGTTCACCGACGCCGAACCGGCGAACGTCGACGGTGTTTACATAACGATCCGGTAACTCGTTCAAAAAATAGTGTTTGAATTTCTCCGGCTCCGCATCGATGTCCGCCTGCGCCCGTATCAGCGCCCTAATATATTTCTCGACATCTTCGGGGTTGATATCGGTGGGGAACATATACCCCATCATGAAAGTCGTTGAAACGACGCGCCTGAAACCGTGCTGTTCCAATAAATAAAGCTGGGGCCCCCAGACATTTACTGCAGGGATTTTACCCGCAACCGCAGCATCGACCCGCGACCATGATGTGCCTACGAACTTCAGGGTAATTTCTTTCGGATCGAGAAACACCTCTAACGCCTGTAGCGCGGAATAGTGACTGCCTGAATGATAACCGACAGCGACATCCACGCCGGCAAGCGCCTCCGGTTCGTGCACTATGGATTCAGCTGGTACGACAACCGCCGCTTCGCAGACACTATAGGCCTTTCCGTACATTACGCCGTCTTGGAGTTTGGCTGACTGGTTGACCGTCCAGTGGCATGCACAGCTCACGTCGCCAGCATCTGCTTGACCGCCCTTGCGGCCGTGTCCCTCGGCATACCGTTCAAAGGCGCCAAAAAGATTTTCCTTAATTTGTGCATCCGGACTGAGCGCTTCCGCCAACTGTGGTGTTGCCTTGTCTGTCACCTCTGCGTTGAGAACGTAGTCGAGACCCTCATCAGCGAAATACCCCCTCTCCTCCGCGACCCAATCGTTGAGACGGCCATGCGGCTGTATTAAGAATTTACTCATCAACCAAACTCCCTGACTTAGGCGCACAAAGTATAGAAGGTGAGTCTATGCCATCAGCGCGAGACGAGTCTATTAGGCGGTAGTTCAGGGTGAGCCATTCCCCTTGGGCCGTGATTGCATTATCAGACAACCTCAGTGAAAATCAGCTCATGTCGGCAGTCGGGGCATAACCTCTGTCGCAAATATCTCCAGCCCGTCGAGCATGGGGTAGAAGTGAAGCATCGGGGTGTCGACACCGATCCGGTGTAGTTCGCGGAGGCGTTCGACGATATCGTCTGCTGTGCCGACCAATCCGGCACCGAGTGCCTTGGCTGCGACCAATGAGATACGGTCGCGTTTGCCGTAAGCTTCAAGAGATCGGGCAAGTTCGATGGCCTCTTTGCGAGTTTCGGTGCAAATTACGTGCGCGCTGATGCCGAATCTGAGTTTCCTGTCGAGGGTCGCGCTGAGGGAACGCATATGCTCCACATCGTGGGCGATGCGTTCCATGTTCCCTGGCGCGTTGTCTAAACCCGGTTCATAGCCAACGAACCAGACATCGGCGTAACGCGCCACCTGCTCCATGCCCTGCTTTGCGCTGCTAGCGGCGTATATAGGTGGGTTTGGTGTTTGCAGGGTTTTGATCGGCAGCACCGCGTCTTCAAGCTGAAAATAATCGCCATCAAAATCAAAACACTCCTCGCACCAGAGACCCCTGAGCACCTGCATGAACTCACCCATCCGGCAGTAGCGCTCCTCGGTGCGGTCAAGCCAGGTGCCATTGCCGAAGACATCAAACTCCTTCTGATACCAGCCGTTGACAACGTTTATCGAGAACCGTCCGCCACTTATGCGGTCAAGGCTTGCCCCCATCTTGGCCGCAAGCTGGGGGTGAATGATTCCGGGATGGGCCGCGACCATCAACTCGATTGATGCTGTCTCGGCGATCATGGCCGTCGCCATTATCCATGCCTCTAGGTCTGGACCAATGTGGCGTTCGGCGATCAGGGTGGTCGCAAATCCGAGTGCCTCGGCCCGCTTGACTACGGCGAGTGCCAGAGCGAGAGATCGATCGGTTGTTCCTCCCTTGCCCTGGTTCGAAAGTTCTTCGATCGCGATCGCCATCTCCGGTTCTACCCGGACAGTGTGAGGGAGGGGTGTCCAGATTCCCAGACGCATAATGGTCATTTCCTAAATGATATGGCGCTGTTTCGTCGCGCCACGACTGACGTGGTGATTTAGTGTCCGATGTTATCAACGCCGCAAGGCTTTACAAAATATAGGCTTCGACAAATTCCTGCGGAACGTCATCATCTTTTTTGTATGCAAACGCCAGATTGCTCATTCCTATGTGGTAGCATTGCGCAGCTGCTTTTTTGAACCAATACATCGATTTAAGGCGATCTTGCGGAAAGTTCTCACCGCTGTTCATAAAGAGTACTCCAACGAAGATAGGCACGTCCGGCATTCGTATCAGCGTGAGAATGAAGCCCACCCAGTCACGCCTCTGTTTCCAGCGGCGGATTCGTTAACTCGTGGCGAGTTTAGGCCCGGTTAGACGGACTTCTGCCCTACCACAGAAAACAATGGATCGCCAAACCGCGAACTAGGTGACAGGTCAGCCATTTCCGCGGCGCCGAACATGCCGGATTGTTCCATGCAAACCGCCACATAGTTCTGATGCCCAACGTCATCAAGTGATCGCCATATTGCAACTGCCTTGGTGGGAAACATTCGATTAGAAAACGAAACAATCAAGCGTCCACCGAGACTCAGAACACGGCCAATTTCCGAAAAAACCCTAACAGGGTCGGTCAAATACTGGATAGAAACCGCGATCAGGCAGGCATCAAAGCTATCTCTTTCGAATGGTAGCACCGGGTTCTTGTTTAGGTTCTGAATGAAATAGTCGTCAAGCTGAGGGTTGGCCCTCAATTCCTCCGCGTTCATCCCGTGTCCAATGACTGTTCTCGGGGAGAGATCATGAGGAAGGTGGGAAACACAGCTCGACATCAGGTCTAAAATCCGGTCGCCATTCTGCAGGTGCGTTGCGTAATAGTCGGTAAGGGCGGCACAAGCTGGATCATCAATATGGGTCACAAACCTTGGCGTCTGGTAAAAAAGCTCGTCTGAAGTATCATCGAGCCGGATGAACGAACGGTCGTCGATGGTGATGTTGTCAAAAGGGTTATTACTCTTGTTCATGGATCCCCGCCAGATACTCAATTAACGCTAGTC